>Ga0187893_10000403_pt1 | contig 113474 bp, 84 predicted proteins | sample MA1701074metaG_FD_139574 | JGI IMG/M metagenome (GOLD analysis project Ga0187893, IMG submission 139574) | White microbial mat communities from a basaltic lava cave in the Kipuka Kanohina Cave System on the Island of Hawaii, USA - MA170107-4 metaG ...
AGATCCCTCTGTTTGGTTTTTACTTGCAGCCCGCGGTCGGGGGCCGCGCGCTGGATTTTTCTTTTTGGCGCCGCTTCCTTGTAATCGATAACGTGGTCGCCATCAAGATCGCCCCACTCAATCGCTATCAGACGCTCGACGGTGGCCGGGCCGTGGCGGAATCCGGCCGCGCCGGCGAGATTGCGCTCTACACCGGCAACGACGATCACATCATCCACGACCTGCTGGCTAGCTTTCGCTTCTCGCACAACCGCAAGCCCGCCGCGGTGAGAATGGTGGGCGGCCTGCTCGGCCAGTGGGCCGTCTGGACGCGGCGCGCCGAAACCCACCTTCTGGAGTGCCATCGCATCGCCGCCAAGCAGCAGGTTCCCGTGCCACGGCCGCTGCTGCTGGTCGCGGAACAGTTGACGGATGCCAACGCCGCCATCTTCGACGCCGCTCACAACTTCGCCGGCTGCCTGCCCGGCATCCATGAAGTGCTGCGCCGCCAGCGCTTGCTGGAAGGCACCTGGTGCCTCAACCCGAGGGTAACGCTATCCCCCGGCCAGATGGCCGAGATTGACCGCGTCTACGCCGCCTACCCTCACCTCAACGACGACCCCTTCGTCGCCAAGCATCTCGACCGCTGGCTGCGCTGAGGCGCACGGCTAGTGCCGGCGCTCTTACGGTCGCGCCGCTGAATCGTTCTGAGAGACTGCATCCTTCGTCTGCCCGCCGCTGCCCCTCTCATACCTCTCGCTGACATACTCCAGCGCCTCTTCCTTCGTCGTCAGCCTCCCTTCGAGTTGGGCGTCTTCCACTTCGGAGAGGATTTTCGCGAACACCGGCCCAGCCGGGTAGCCGGCGGCGATGAGGTCGTCGCCGGTCAGCAGGCGGGGCGGGCGGAGCACTTCCTCGGGGGCTTCGGCAAGTTTTTCGCGCACGAAGTCGTAATTCTGCAGGTTGCGGTGGCTCGAGAGGCAATCAAGCCGGTGCAGTTCCATGTGCTCGTCGAAGTGCGGGATGCGCAGAAAGCGTTTGAGAGTGCTCTGGCGCATCTGTTGCACATGGCCGAATTTCATGTGGTTGCCGACGAGTTCCATTACCTGCGCGGTCTCGTTTGTCGAGTAGCGCAGCCGCTTGCAGATGTCTTCCGCCATGCGTACGCCGACTTCGACATGCCCGTTAAAACGAATCCGGTCGAGCCTTTGAAATGTCCGCGGCTTGCCCACGTCGTGCAAGAGCGTTCCCAGCGCCAGCGTGGCCGAGGGATGCTCCAGTTTTTCGAGCATGAGCAGCGTGTGAACCCATACGTCACCTTCGGGGTGATGCTCCGGCGCCTGTTCGACGCCTTTCATCGCGGCGACTTCGGGAAGGACTGTCTTGAGCAGCCCTGTTTCATCGAGCAGCTCGAAACCGCGCCGCGCACCGCCTTCGGTCAGGATACGGTTCAACTCGTCGCGAATTCTTTCGGCCGAGACTTGATGAATCTCGCCCGCGCGCTGCTGGATCGCGCGCATCGTTTCCGGCTCGATCTCGAAGCCGAGCCGCGCGGCGAAGCGCACGGCCCGCAGCATTCTCAGTTTGTCTTCGGCGAAGCGTTCGGAGGCGACTCCGATGGCGCGGACCCGTTGGGCCATGAGATCATCGCGACCGCCCACATAGTCGAGGTACTCGTTTTTCTCCGGATCGAACAGCAGGCCGTTGATCGTAAAATCACGGCGCTGGACATCTTTTTCGGGGCTATCCGTGAAGGTCACCCGATCGGGCCGCCGCCCGTCTCGATAGTGATGGTCGGCGCGGAAGGTGGCGACTTCCACATCGGCATCGTCTTTGCGCACCAGAATGACGCCGAAGGCCGCACCCACGGCGATAGCTTTCGGAAAGTAGGCAAGATTTTGGTCCGGCGTGGCGTCGGTCGCCACGTCGTAGTCTTTCGGCTCTCGGCCGAGCAACATATCGCGCACACAACCGCCCGCAAGATACGCCTGGTGTCCCCGGCGTCGCAGCTCGTTGATGATTTCGCGGGCCAGCTGTTGGGCGGTCATGGTGAGGGAAGGCAGGCCCTCCCGCACCTTTACTGTAGGACGTTTTGCATGCAGTTCGGGATCTGATGCCGGGATCGCTTTGAGCCTAGGACTCGTGTTCGGCAGAGAACGAATTTTGCTTTTCGCAATGCAGATGTCGCCACGGATGGCGGTACGGCACACTGGAACCCGTGCGCCACAAGGGCGCCCTACGAAGCCTCTTCGTGCGGTTTGCCCTTCTTTCCCGGCAGACCGGCCGGATTCTCGTGTACACGCTCACGGCGGCCGTGTTTCATGGCGGCGGCAAGGCCCAGGGCCGACTCGCCGAAGCGGTCGCGTAGGGCGTCGGCCGCCTGCAACGCCTGACCCCACTTCTTTTTCCTGGCCCCTTCGATGAGGTCCAGTTGGCCCTCCGTTTCGCGCAATGACCCCACATACACACCGAGCAACCGGATGGCGTGGTTTCGCTTCCAGTTCTGGCGGAAGAGGCCTTTAACGGTCTCAAAAATGACGGTATCGAGCGCCGTGGCTTCCTCGAGCGTGCGAGCCCGCGTGAAGGTGGAAAAGTCCGAATAGCGGTACTTAAGTTGTACTGTCTTACCGTACAGTCGATGTTCGCGCAGGCGGCGTCCCACCAGTTGCGAGAGTTTCGCGAGAGTTGATTCGAGCAGCACCTCGTCGGTGGTGTCCTTGTCGAAGGTGGTCTCGTGGCTGATGGATTTCGGGTATTCATCGTCGCCGACTTCGCCGTCGAACCAGGCGCCGGCGTCGAGGCCGCGTGATTTTCCGGCCAGCGCAAGGCCGATCTTGCCCCAGGTCTCTTCGAGGAGCTTCTCATCGAGAAGGGCGAGCTGTCCGATGCGGTTCACGCCGCGCCTACGGAAGCTCTCCTGCGTCACTTTGCCAACGCCGGGAATCCGTCCGATGTCGAGAGGCGCCAGGAAAGCCTCCTCGGCGCCCGGCATTACGGAGAGCACGCCATTCGGCTTGGCGAGATCCGAGCACATCTTGGCGATCAGACGCGACGTGCCGATCCCGATGGAGCACGGCAGTTTCGTTTCGGCGTGAATCGCTTCATGCAGACGGTGGCCTGCGGCCAGCGGAGGGCCGAACAGCCGCCGTGAGCCGGTGAGGTCGAGATAGGCCTCGTCGATGGACGCCATTTCAATGCGCGGAGAAAACCGCTCCAGAACGCTATGCACTTTTTGTGAATAGACACGGTAACGGTCGGGATGTCCGGGGATGAAAATTGCTTGCGGGCAAAGCCGGTAGGCTTGCCGCAGCGGCAGGGCCGAGTGCACCCCGAATTTGCGGGCGGCGTAGGAGGCCGCCGACACGACGCCTCGTTCGTTTGCGCGTCCGCCGACAACAACCGGCTTGCCCTTCAGGCTCGGGTCAAACAGCTCCTCCACCGAGACGAAGAAGGCATCCATGTCGACGTGGAAGATGGTGCGTTCGGACATGGCGCTTGAAGAAGGGCTGTACCGCGCGGTGAAGCTCACGCCGCCTGCATGCGGGAGAGCCTTTCGTGATCCAGCAAAAACCGCTTTACATCCAGACCGCCCGCGTAGCCTGTGAGTTTGCCAGACGCGCCCACCACGCGGTGACACGGAACGAGAACGGCAATCGGATTCTGGCCTACGGCTGCGCCAACAGCGCGAGAGGCCTGCGGCCGGCCAAGGCGCCGCGCGATGTCACCGTAGTTTGTCGTCTCCGCCGGCGGGATCTGCTGCAACTCTTCCCACACTGCACGCTGAAACGGAGTCCCTCGCAGGTCGAGCGCGATGTCCGGTAGAAAGTCAAGGTCGCCCGCAAAGTAACAACACAGGAAAGCTTCCGCGCGCAGGAGCCAGGGATTCCTCCCGAAGCCGCTCCGGGCCTCCGGCGGAAAGCGGCGGTCCATCGCGTCGACCTGCGTGCCGAAGTAGATGGCCGCCAAGCCGTCTTCGGTTGCCAGCAGGTGCACCGGTCCCACGGGGGACAGAGTGCGGCCGTAGTTGAAAATGGTGTTGGAGGGCGGCATGCCAGTCTCCCGCGCGACGCATGATTCCGCGCTAACTCTGGCTCATCCTAACACAGCGGTGGTGAGGGCCTGGCGCGGGCCCCAGGAACATAGACAGAGCTTCCGTACGTTCGGTATAAAGGGCCTTTCCATACGTCCGGCAAGGCGGGCGCACCGCACGATATGTCCACGTTTTCCAACGATCTGATTCGTTTTATCCAGCGGGAGTTTCGGAAGCTTGCCGATCCGGAGAAAGCGCCGCCCATGGCGGCGTACATGAAGACCGAGAGGCCCTTCTATGGCATTCAGAAGCCGGCGAGAGCGGCGATCCTGCGGTTAGTCAAGAAGCGCTTTGCGCCGAAGACGCGGCGGGACTACGAAGCAGCCGTGCTCGCTCTGTGGCGCTTGCCGCATCGCGAGGAACAGTACGCCGCGCTGGATTTTGCGTCGCAGTGGCCGCTGTTTATTGTGTCTGAGTCGCTGCCGCTTTATGAACGTCTCATTCGCGAAGGGGCCTGGTGGGACTTGGTTGACCCGGCGGCAACGGGCTTGGCCGGACGTGTGCTTCTGAAGGAGCGGCCCGCCGTGCGCAAGACAATCGGCGGGTGGATTGACGATGAGAATCTTTGGATTCGCCGCGCCGCGCTGCTTTCGCAGATCCGCCACAAAGAGAAGACGGATGAGCGGCAGCTTTTCCGCCACTGTCTCCAGAGGGCCCACGAAACGGAATTCTTCATTCGCAAGGGCATCGGCTGGGCGTTACGGGACTACAGCTATACCGCGCCCGAAGCAGTCCGCGACTTCCTGCTCACGCACCGCGACCGGCTCTCCGGCCTGAGCTTTCGCGAGGGCGCCAAGCAACTTGCACGCACCAGGCGAATGCGGCTTTGAGCCTCGCTCGCGCCGATACGTTTCGCGCCGGGCGATTCCCTCGTTAGGCCATTAAGGCGATCGATATCTTCGCTTCTGCATCTCATCTGGGCTAGGATATGGCATACTCACCGGTCATCGGTTGTAGCAGCGTTGGTCACGCCTAAGAACGGAAACCCCAGGAGGCTCCCGCATGAATCGCCGCCAGTTTTTGGGAAGTTCGCTTGCCACCCTTGCAGCCGCCGGTTGCGCCGGCCCTGCGGCGGAAGACACTGCCTCTTCGGGCGCTACTCGGCCTCACGAATACCACCTGCGCTACGCGCCGCGCATCGGGCTCGTGGAGGGCCTGACCGTTCCCCAGCAGCTTGACCTTTACGCCCAACACGGCTTTCAGGCTTTTGAGTACAACGGTCTGCCGCTGAACCATTCGCTCCGGGAGGCTGCCACGTTTCGCGACCAGATGGACGACCTCGAAATGGAGATGGGCGTCTTCGTCGTCAATTCCGGCGGCTGGAAAGGCGACGCGCTGGTAGACAGGAAGTTTCATCAGAGCTTCCTGGACGATGTGCGGAAGGCCGTCGGGTACCACCGGGTCATGCGAAACAGGTGGGCTACCGTGACAAGCGGACTTTCAGTAGATTATCTGCCGCCGAAGGAGCAGACGCGAAATGTCATCGAGGGGTTGAAGCGCGCCGCGGAGATTGTCGCCGGCACGGACTTGACGCTGGTGCTCGAACCGCTTAACGTGCTGGTCAGCCACCCGAACTACTTTGTCGTGACCTCGGCGCACGCCGCCGAAATCATCGACGCCGTGGGCAGCCCGCAGATCCGCATTTTGTTCGACATCTTTCATCAGCAGATCTCTGAGGGAAATCTCATCAACAACATCCACGAACATTGGGATCGCATTGCCTATTTCCAGGCCGGCGACGTTCCCGGGCGCAATGAGCCGGGAACCGGTGAGATCAACTACCGGAACGTCTTCAAAGCGATTCACGCCAAGGGGTTCCGAGGCATCATCGGCATGGAACACGGCCTCTCGCAGCCGGGGATGGAGGGTTTGTTGAAGTGCTTCGAGGAGTACAAATCCGCCGACACTTGGGACGCGGCATAGAAATAGGACTGGCTAGCTCGTAACCGATCCGCTACTCCCCTCGCAACACGGCCAGGGGTTTTTGCCCGAGAATGCGGAAGCTGGCAAGCCAGCCCGCGATGTTCGCCAGCAGCGCTGTTCCCGCGATGCTGACCGCGTTCGGCCAAAAGTCGAAATGGAACTCGGTGTCGAGAATCCGCTCCAGCAGCAAGCCTGAGAACGTGCTGGCCAGGAGGCTTCCCATCACTCCCGCCGCCACGCCGATCACCAGAAATTCCACCGAGAAGATGCTGCCGACTTTGCGTTTCGTCGCCCCCAGCGTTTTCAGAATCGCCACTTCCTGAATCCGCCGGAAGCGCGTCGCCATCACGCTCGACACAAGAATCACGATACCGCCGAGAATGGCAAACGCCGAGATGAACCGGATCACCACGCCGATCTGGTCGACGACCTCCTGCACGACAGCAAGGACATCGGCGACATTGATGACGCTGACACTCGGAAACTTCTCGAACGTCACGCGCTGCAAGTCGGGCGCAAGCTCGGGCGCGATGCGCGCGGCGCTGTAATAGGTGGCGGGCAGTCCCGCCAGCGCGCGCGGCGTCAGGATGAAGTCGATCGTCGATCCGGGGCGAAACGATTCCGAGCGGTGAATGGCGACCACGGCCGCCGTGACCGTTTGCGCGCCAACGCTCCACTCGAGTTGCGACCCTGGATGAAGGCCCAACGTCTCCGCGGCCCACTCCTGCGCCGAAACGAGGTTTTGATCGAGCTGCTCGGGAGTATTCCACCACGAACCTTCGATGATCTCCGCGTGTTCCGGCAGCGTCTCTTGCCACGTGATGGTTCGGACGGCCTGGTAGCGCCGACCTCCCCTCTCATTGGAGAGATCTTCCACCGGAACGCCGTCGACCGTCAGCAGACGCGCGGCCACGGAGGGAACAAGGTCCACTTTGCCTTGCAGGCCGGGATACTCCGCCAGCATCGCGATCAGGCCGTCGCGCTCGCGGTCGGTGATGTTGATGAAAAACAGATTCGGCATGTCGGGAGGCGCGCTCCGAATCATCTGCTGCAACACCGATGTTTGCAGCAGGTAGATCGAAAGCGTGAATGTCACGCCGATTCCCAGCGCCACCACAACCGCAGCGGCGTGCGTCCCTGGCCGGTGTAGATTGGCGACCCCCTGCCGCACCGGGGCGGGCAGCGACCGGCGCAGCCCGCGAGGCAGACCGCGTAATACGCGCAACAGCGCCCAGGCAAGGCTTGAAAGCGCGGCCAGACTCACGAGCAGTCCGCCCACGAACCACACACCCAGACGGACGGATTCCCCAAGCCAGGCGGCGACCGCCGAGATGGCGATCACGATAGCCGCTCCGGCCGCGAGCGACGGGCGGCTGTCACGAAGCCGGCTGCGCCACGAACGCTGTGCTGGGTCGACTTCCCGCCGGAAAATCAGCGCCGGACGGATGCTTCGAATGCCCAGCAGCGGAGGCAGGGTGAACAGGAGCGTGGTCAGCGCGCCGACAATCAATCCCTGCAGCGCTGAGATCGGCTGCCAGCTCAGATCGGGGGCGATCGGGAAATAGTTGGCGATCAGCGCGGGGAACCAGGCTTGAATGAGATATCCGATGAGCAGGCCCGCCGTGCTTCCCACCAGCCCGAGGAAGGCGGTTTGCAGCAGGTAGATTCGTATGATCTGCCCCGACCGCGCGCCGATGCACTTCATGATCGCGATCGTGTCGAGCCGCTGCTCCAGGTGGGAGTGAATCGCCATCGCGACGCCCATCGCGCCGATGATCAGGGCGATCAGGCTGACCAGGCTGAGAAAATTGGTGGCGCGGTTGAGGCCGCGTTCAATCGTCGGATGCGTTTCACGGAAGTCGGCAACGCGGGCGCCTTTGAAAACTTCCTCCACTTGTTCCCGCACTCTCCCGATGGAGGGCCCGCCTTGCGGCAGCCGCAGCAGGTAGCGTTCCGCGGCCCGGCTGCCGGGCTGGATCAGGCCACTCCGAACCAGGCCCCCGCGCGAGACCATCACTCGCGGCCCCACGTTCATCGTGCCCGTCATGCGGTCGGGCTCCGCGGCGACGATGGCCGCTATGCGAAACGCCGCTTCGCCGAGGCGGACCGAATCGCCTTGCTTTACCTGCAGGCGCAGGAGCAGATCGTTCGAAACAGCCATCACGTCGTCGGTGAGAACTGCCGTTAGCTCACCCGGCGGGTCAAGCTCGATCTTTCCGTAGAACGGATACCTGCCGGGTTCCACCGCCTTGACGGCCACCAGCATTGGGCGCGGCGACTGCGGCGACGCCATCGTCGAGATCGTTTCGGTGATCTGCGTTTGTTCGATGCCGCGGTCGGCGAGACCCTCGAAGAGAGCCTGTTCCTCAGGTGTCAACTCGTGGAAGACGCGAACCGAAAGGTCCGCCGCCAGCAGCGACCGGGCGTCTTTCAGAAGCATGTCGCGGAAAGAACGGCTGAATCCGCGAACGCCCACCAGAGCTCCCACGCCGATCGCCACGGCGATGACCACAAACAGGAAACGTCCGGACGAAGAGCGGCCTTCGCGCCAGGCGATCTTCGCGGCTGTGCGCCAGGAAAATGAGTTGCTCATGGCTTGGCGTCCGAGGGTAGGGCGGCAAGAACCTCGTCGGAGACGACTTGGCCGTCATGCAGTGTGATCAGGCGGTCCGCGCGCGAAGCCAGCTCGCGATCGTGCGTCACCAGAACCAGCGTCGTCTGCTCGCGCCGGTTCATGTCCGTGAGCATTTCCAGGACGTGCCGGCCGTTGGCGCTATCGAGGTTGCCCGTCGGCTCGTCGGCGAACACAATCGGCGGATGCCCGATGAAGGCGCGCGCCAGGGCGACGCGCTGCTGCTCGCCGCCCGAAAGCTGCACCGGATAGTGGTCGCGGCGGTCCCACAGGCCCACCTGCTCGAGCAGGCTCTGGGCGCGCTCGGCTCCTGAATAGCCATCGCCAGCCAACTCCAGCGGCAGGAGCACGTTCTCCTCGGCCGTCAGCGTGGGCACGAGCTGATACGACTGGAAGACGAAACCGACTTTGCGGCCCCGCAGCAGAGCCATGGCGTCCTCATCCAAGTAGCTGATTTCATAGCCGTCGAGGATCACTTTCCCCGCGGTGGGTGTGTCCAGGCCCGCCAGCAGGCCCAAAAGCGTGCTCTTGCCGCTTCCGGAGGGTCCCATGATGGCCACGAACTGCCCCCGCGGGACTGCGAAGTCAATGCCGCGCAGAATTTCGACCTTGTGGGTGCCGCTATCGATCGTTTTTCGGAGGCTTCGGACTTCGATGATGGGCCGGTCATTCGACATAAGGGGCGCTTGAAATTTATTATGGCATTAAGTGCTTATCGTCCTTGTCACACTGCTCGTGCTGCTGTCAGGCGGCTGCGGATCGAGTCCTCCCGAAGCGAATCAGGACGCCGCGAAAGACCGCTCGGCCGTCCCGGCGCCGCAAACGCCCGACGACCGTGGCGTCGTCGTTGCCTTCGGCGACAGCCTGACGGCCGGCCTCGGCGTGGCGCGGGGCAGCAGCTATCCGGACTTTCTGCAGCAGGAAATCGACCGGCGCAACCTGCCGTTCCGGGTGATCAATGAGGGGGTCAGCGGAGATACGACCGACATGGGACTGGCGCGTTTGCCGGCTGTCATCGCACGCGGGCCTGATTTTGTGGTGGTCGAGTTCGGCGGCAACGACGGCCTGCGGGCTTTACCCCTCGACCGTATGAAAGAGAACCTTGGCCAGATCGTCCGGCAACTTCAGGAAAGCGGGGCGGTGGTCATTCTGGCGGGCATGCAGTTGCCGCCGAATTACGGCCCTGCCTACACAGGGGAGTTCCAAAGCGCCTACGTGCAACTGGCGCAGGAGATGGATGTTCCTTTTGTCCGCTTCCTGCTTGAAGGCGTCGGGGGAAACCCGGCCTTGATGCAGGAAGACGGCATACACCCGACGGCGGAGGGCTGCAAGCGCGTCGCGCAAAATGTGTTTGCCGTGCTTGGGCCGCTGCTGGCGGAGGCCGAGCACACCCGGCTGCGAGAGGGGCTGTAACACACCGCGGGCGGTCCTCACGTTCGTTTTCGCGATGACGGAATGATTTGGCAGCGCGACAAGCGCGTCGAACGGCGGCGAGCGTCTTTCGCGCCACGAGTTTTCATGTCTCATGGACCTCTGATCCTCCGCTACAAATTGATCGTCCTGCAGCGCTGGCTGCGAACCCATCTCTTCACCTTGTTCGTTCTGGGTCCGATGATTGTTTTCGGCTTCTACTTCGTGCTGGAGCCGAGTCTGCTCAGCGCCGCGGAATGGGTGCGGCGGACGTCTCTAGCCTGGGGACCCGGCGATCTGCGTGCTTTCGCGCTCGGGGTGACGGTCGTGCTCGCCGCCATGTCGCTTTCGGCCACGCTCAGAGCCGCCTATGCGCTTTCTTCTCCGGACGTCTATTTGGATGCGCTGCCGGTGCGGGCGGCCAGCCGCTTTCATGTGCTGGCTCTTTCGCAGATTCTCAAGAAGACGCCGCTGCTGGTGGTTCTGCTTGTCGCCTTCAAGCTTCTTGGAGGGGTGGTTGCCCCGGGGATTGCCGCCACGCTGCTCGCCGCTCTTGTTGAATTGGCGCTCGCGGAAATCCTCGCCGTGCTGTTGCTGGTGCACTACCATTCGTTCCGGGCCGGGCGGCTTGCGGTGCTGGCCGCCCTAATCGGCGGCGTGATCCTGCTCAGCCGGTCTCTGCCTCTCGCCGGACTCGCACTACCGCCCTTGCTGCCGCCCGCCGCGCTGCTGGGCAAAACCATGGCCGAGGCCCTGTCCACAGGCCTCGCAGCAGGCGGCATCTTCACGGCATCCTGGATGCACGCGGCCGCGATCATTGGGTTGTACGCTTTGTCGGGATTCGCCTACGTGCGCTGGCGTGATGCTGACCGCGAGTACGCGCGGGAAAGCGCTTCGCGGCGCCGTGGTAGGTCGATGCAGGGATACGCCTTCCTTGCACGCCGCTTCGGCGGGGAGCTGGTTTCCCAGGTATTGCGTGACTGGCGACTCACGCGCCGCGTGTTTTCGCCCGCTGTGTACGTGGCGGCAGGTTTCGCCCTGCTTTTCCTGCTGCTGCCCGGGTTCGTTTTGACCCGCTGGGATCTCGACTCGGATTGGTTCGCGAAAGGAGTGCTGGTCTGCTGCGCCTTTAGCGTATTGAGCCTCGCTACCCTGGCGCCGCTGCTGTTGCGGTACGAGCTGCCTCATTTCTGGGTGGAACAGGCGGCGGGCGTTGATCCGCAAACAATCTGGCGGGCCAAGGTCTGGTACGCTTGCCTGCTGACTTCGCCGGTCCTCGTGCTCGGCATCCTGATGGCCGCCTCGCAAGGGTCGCTCGCGGGAACGGCGGGTCTCTTCTTCATCGTTAAGCTCCTGCTGGTCTGGGCAGGTGTCGGCTCCCTGATCGGCGCGGTGGCTTTTGAGTCCCTGGAAAGCCCGGTGCTGGGCCTTTTGCTCAGCGGGCTGTTTGCAATGGGTATGGCGGGCATGTACGCCTTCACCGACGCCTGGCCCATCACGGCCTTCATTCACGTCTATCTGATGCATCATCTCTACGAGCGGGCCGACGGGCACTCCGATGCCCTGGGAGCGCAACTGTGAACCCGGAGTCCTCCGGCGCGCCCGCGCTCGCTGTCGAAAACGCCGTCAAGCGCTATCACGAAACCGTTGCCGTCAACGGCGTCACGCTGACCGCCGACCACGAAGTGTTCGGGCTGCTCGGCGCGAACGGCGCCGGCAAATCGACGCTCATCAAGGCGATTCTCGGTCTGGCGCCGCTCGATGAGGGGAGCATCCGCGTCCACGGCCGGCGCGTCGGCAGGCAGGCGGTCGAAGCGCGGCGCCTGATCGGCTATCTACCCGAAGATCTGCAAATGTACGAGCGGCTGACGGGCTGGGAGTTTCTCTCGTTTGTGGCCGGCATCAAAGACGTCGACGGCAACAAAGCTTGGGAGGACGACCTCGGCTACTTCGGTCTCGGCCCCGAACGCCACAAACTCATCGGCGAATATTCCCTCGGAATGAGAAAGAAAGTCGGGATCGTCGCGGCCCTGATGGGATCGCCCAAATTGGTTCTGTTGGACGAACCCCTCAACGGCCTCGACGCCGAGAGCATGCGGCTGCTGCGGCTGCGTATCGAGGAACTGGCCGCCAAGGGCACGACGTTCGTCATCAGCTCCCACATCATGGGCTTTGTCGAACGCATCTGTGCGCGCGTGGCGATCCTGCGCCAGGGAAAAATCGTCGCCGAAGGGCCGCCCTCCGCGTTGCGCCAACAGGCGAGGATGCCCGCCGAGCCTTTCGATGAAGTGTTTCTGCATTTTGCGCTGTGAAGAATATGCCTTCGCAATCGTTGCTCGGGGCCGCCTGGTGCGAGGCGGCGGTAAGAGCGGCCGCAGCCTTACAAGATCGTCGTGTAGCCGTCAGGGTACTCTTCGCGCACGCCTCCGCGCTCAGGCACGTAAAATGAAACAGTGCATCCCGAGGACGGCCAGCAAACCGGTCCCGTCGCTTGCCGCCTGTGCGGCGCGGCGCTGGAAGTCCGCGTGAGATTTCGAGGGTCCCTCGTCTGGACCGTGGACCCCGATTCGCCGGAGTTCGGCGACCGCGAGCCGGAACTGCGCGGGCAGCACCGCGACCCCCGGCTCGTCTGCTCCGCGGATGTGATGCACGACACCGGTTTTGCACTCTTGGACGGTGAGATCGTGCCAAGTGCAAAGACGCCGGCCTAAACTCGCAACCTCTGACGGAAAGCCATGACGAAACGCCTGTATCTTGCCCTGGGTTCAGCGCTCCTGATCACCGTTGGTTTGACGACCCTGCCGGCCGCCGACTGGCCGGAGTGGCGCGGCGCGGGCCGGCGCGGCGTATGGAACGAAACCCACATTCTCGAAAAGTTTCCCTCCGGTGGTTTGGACGAACATTGGAGAGTGCCCATTGGCAGAGGCTATTCCGGACCAGCCGTTGCCGAGGGGAAGGTCTTCATTACGGAGTTTGAACCGCGGCAGGGCCGCAAGGGCATTGAAAGGGCGCTTGCTCTCGATGAGCAGTCCGGCAGCCTGCTGTGGTTGCAGGAATGGGAAGCCGACTACACGGGCCTGGAGTACGATCTTGGCCCGCGCGCCACGCCCACCGTGGACGGCGACCGCGTCTACGTGCTGGGCGCTATGGGCGATCTGTTGTGTTTGCGCATCAAAGACGGCTCGCTTCTGTGGCGCAAGCAATATCAGAAAGATCTCGGCGCGCAACTGCCTACCTGGGGCTTCTCCGCGGCTCCGCTGGTCGATGGCGGACAACTCGTTGCCTTGGCCGGCGGGTCGCCCGATGCGAAAGTCGTCTCCTTCAACAAGCTCACTGGAGAGGAACGATGGAGGGCGCTCGCTTCCGACGGCGAGCCCGGCTACGCACCGCCGTTCATGATCGAAGCCGGCGGCGCGCGCCAGTTGATCATCTGGCACCCGCGGGCCGTCAGCTCCCTCGATCCGGCCACGGGGAAAGTCTACTGGGAGCAGCCTTTTGCGGTCGGCATGAACCTCTCGGTGGCGACGCCCGTTTTGAGCCCCCACGGTTTGCTCGTTTCGTCTTTCTATAACGGGTCGCGCCTTTATCGGCTGGATGCCGGCAAGCCCGCTGCGGAGCTGATTTGGCGCGGCATGTCCGACAGTGAGATCGAGACCGATGGCCTGCACCCGTTGGTTTCAACACCCGTAATCGATGGAGGCTACATCTACGGCGTAGACAGCTACGGCCATCTGCGATGCCTGGATGCGAAAACGGGAAAACGCGTCTGGGAGACGCTCGACCTGACGCAGGAGAACGCGCGCTGGGTCTCGGCGCAAATCGTCAAGAACGGTGACCGCTATTTCATCAATACCGATCGCGGCGATCTGGTGATCGCGAAGCTATCGCCCCAGGGGTATCAGGAGATCGACCGTGTCCGCGTCATCACGCCCACCAACCCGGTGACGCGGCGGCGCGAGTTGGGCGCCGTGAGCTGGACGCATCCCGCTTACGCCAACCGCCACCTGATCATCCGCAACGACAAGGAGATTGTGCGCTACTCGCTTGAGGCCCGGTAGCTCAGGCTTTCCAGCATCCACGCCGTGTGCCGGCTTCAAGCCGACTGCGGCAGCAGCAGCTTGCTCAAGAAACCCCGTCCACGGCGCTCTTCCTCTGCCCTGAGACCAAGAATCTGACGGCTGAGCTGGCCGTATTGGCGGCCCAGCGCGCTGTTGCCGGGGATCAGGCCTGCGGCGAGCACCGCCGCTTGCGCCGTGCTGCTGTCGTCGTTTAGTTTGGCGAGAACCGGCGCTCCCACAACCTCCTCGATTTTTTTGACGGCCAGTGTCTCCGACGTCGAGCCGAAGCGGTTAACCACCAGGCCAACTTGTTTTCCCGGCCGCCCGGCGCTTTGCAGCTCGCGAATTCTTCGCCGCGCCAGATGCAGAGATGCCAGCCCCGGCGTGGTCACGACAAATACGGTGTCCAAGCGCTCGACTACGCCGGGGCAGGCGGCCAGGAATGCCGCCGGCATGTCGGCGACTGTCACGGCATACACGCCGGACGTGTAGTGGAGCAGGGCCGGAACATTTTCCAGGTGATTGGGCGGCAGGGCCTCTCCCAGGGAAGGCGCCGGCAGCAGATCCAGATTCTTCCACTCGATTCTTAACTGCTCCCAGACGTCGTGAATCTCGTTGATATGCTCCAACGCCTCTCCAAGCGTGTATTGAGGCCGGAGTTGCAGGCGGAAATCAAACGCGCCGCAGTGCACGTCGAGGTCTGCCAGCAAGACGCGCCGCTTTTTGGTTTGCGCGATACGGGCCGCAACGTGCAGCGCCACGGTGCTCGTGCCGCAGCCGCCTCGCGCCCCCATGAACGCGATCACGCGGCCCCGGGCGGGCGGCGGCTCGGCTTTGGAGCGCCGTTTCCGTTTGATTCGCTGGAAAAGGACTCGCAGGCGCTCGGTTGCAAACGGCTGCATTAGAAAGTCGCTGGCGCCCGCCCGCATGGCGCGTAGCATAAGGTCGCCTGACCGGGCGGTCCCAGTGGCGACAACCACGATGTGCGACCCGGCAGCGCGCACCTGCTCGATGAACTTTAGCGCCGGTTCCACGTGTCTGAGATCGACGACAGCCAAATACGATGGAGCCGCCTCCGTGAACCGCTTTCGCATCGCCGCCGGCACAGCGTACTGGTCCGATACGGCCACACGGTCCACCTCGGCCGCGCCGGCCAGCAATGCCGAGAGGTCCGCGGCGAGGTCTCCGTCGGGCGAAACAATGATGACTTCGTAACCCACGTTGTGCTTCCAAACATGCTCCGGAGTCCGCAGCCTCCTCCTGATACGCATTGGCCTCAACGGCCGGGTAAGTTCCTCCGGAAGCGATCAGGGAGGCGCAGCCTCCGGAAGATGGCGCGGCTCGCAGCGGAGCTGTTGGCTTGAGCCGGTAAGGCTATTTTCATCTTGCTCCGGCGGGGAGCTGGAGTCCATCGGGCGGGTGTCCTAGAACCAAACGGGGCCGGAGGTATACGGGTGTGTAGCCCGGATAACCGGCCCAACTGAGATGGCCGGGGCCCGTATCGTGTCCCTAAACCCGCTGCTGGACTTCCCGCTTAGCCGGGGTTATGCTAGGGGATTACCACGCGCCCGGGCCGTTCCCAGTCCGCACTTGCCTGGGTTATCCCCGTTGATTGACGTACTGAGCCTTCCGGCGCCAGCTGCTAACTGGTGCGGGAACGGGGGATGCTTTATGCCGAACGGTAATCAAATTCGTATCGAGCTTTTGGACGCAAACCAGGAGCATGTGGCTGATGAGTGGACATTCTCGCCACTCACGAAATGTGTGATTCGCATCGGCCGTTCCCATGAGAACGACGTGGTCATCAGCGACCGCTACGTTTCACGCTTTCACGCCGAATTACGCTTCCACGACGGGTTTTGGGAGATCGTCAACCTGGGCCAGCACGGCATTCTGCGCCAGGGACGAAGAATCGACGATACCTGCCGCCTCGAGAAATCAGAAGAGCTGCAATTGGGCGGGTCGGGCGCGGCGCTCCGCGTTTCCTTGCTGGATCGAAACCGCAGCGTGCCTGCCTTTCCCGAGACTCTCACCACGCTCGTTTATGGGCCCACGGCTCCGGGCCGCATCGCCATCGACCGCGCGGATCTGTCGCGGGCGGTGGGAGAGATTGCCGAAAGCCCCTACTTTCGTGAGCTGCGAGGCGTCCGCAAGAGACTGGACGAAGGTCAGACGCCAGGGGAATAGCCGTGGCGGCGATCATTTCCATCCATTCGTTCCGGGGCGGCACCGGAAAATCAAACGTCTCGGCCAACCTCGCCGCATCGCTGGCGAAGAAAGGCCTCCGCACGGCCGTCATTGACACCGACATTCAATCGCCGGGCATCCACGTAATCTTCGGTCTGGATCAAGCCAAGGTCCGCTTTTGCCTCAACGACTATCTCTGGGGGAAATGCGGCATTGAGGACGCATCCTACGACGTTTCCAAGGCCGGGGGCGTCGAAGAAAACGGCCGGCTGTTCCTCATTCCGTCAAGCTTGCGTTCAGGCGAGATCGCCAGAATTCTGCGGGAAGGCTACGACGTAGCTCTCCTCACGGATGGTTTTCAACGGCTGATCCGGCAGCTTGACCTGGATTGCCTGCTGATTGACACGCACCCCGGCGTGAATGAGGAAACCCTGCTGTCGGTCGCTATTTCCGACCTGTTTATCGTGGTGCTGCGGCCCGACAACCAGGATTTTCAGGGGACGGCCGTGACGATCGAGCTGGCTCGGAAACTCGACGTCAAAGATATGCTGCTGATTCTCAATAAAGTTCCAACCGGCACCGATCTGGCGGCTCTCACGGCGGACGCGGAAGCGGCGTTTGGCGTGAAGGTAGCCGCTATCTTGCCTCTAAGTTCCGATGTTGCCCGCGCTGCCAGCGGCGGCGTTTTTACCGTGAATCGCCCGGATCATCCTTTCAGCCGCGGCATTGCCGATCTCACCAAACATTTGAACGGGTTGGTCTCACCGAATGGGTAACCTGCCGCCGTCCGACGATTTGGAACTTCTGGTCAGCCGCGTCAAGTCCGCCGCTTCGCCGCTGCGGGAGACTCTAACCACGTTGCACGAGCGCTATCGCGGGCTGAATGACGGCGCTGTGGCGAACTACATTCCGGAGCTGGCCTTAGCCGACCCGAAGTGGTTCGGCATCGCGGTCGCATCAGCGGACGGCCGCATCGTCGAAGTCGGCGACTCGAAACGAACGTTCACAATACAGTCGATTTCCAAAGCCTTCGTATACGGTCTGGCTCTGGAGGCCCATGGCCGCGAAGCTGTGCTGGTCAAAGTCGGCGTCGAGCCCACCGGAGATCCGTTCAACTCGATCGTCCTTCACGAAGAGTCCAACCGCCCCTTCAACCCCATGGTGAACGCCGGCGCCATCGCGACGGCGGACCTGATCCCCGGCGATACGATTACCGAGCGCAGTAAACACCTGCTCGGCATGTTGCAGCGCTATACCGGCCATGATGTCTTCGTGGATCCGGCGGTATTCACCTCCGAGCGCTCCACCGGTCACCGTAACCGCGCCATTGCCCACCTGATGCTCAACTTCGGGATGATCCGCCCGCGGGTGGATGAAACGCTGGAACTCTATTTCCAGCAGTGCTCGGTTCTGGTCAATTGCCGCGATCTCGCGGCCATGGGCGCCACGCTCGCGAACGGCGGCGTCAATCCGCTGACCTCCGAGCGCGCCGTTCCCGCCGAATACGTGCGCGATATCCTCAGCGTGATGCTCACCTGCGGCATGTACGATTTTTCCGGGGAATGGGCCTACCGCGTCGGCTTGCCGGCCAAGAGCGGCGTGGGGGGTGGCATTCTGGCCGTCATTCCCGGACGCGGCGCGATTGCCGTGTTTTCACCGCTGCTCGATGCCCGCGGCAACAGCGTTCGCGGCCTGAGAGTTTGCGAAGACCTGGCGCAACAGTTCGGCCTCCATTCCTTCGAGCATTCTTCCTCCAAGGAAGAGTTCTTCCGCCAGCTGATGTCGACGCGATAGGCTCGTCTGCCGGGTCCGCCTGTTTTTAACCTGCCATTTCCGCTTCTTCAGGAGTAGGATAGCTACGAAAGGAGGTGCGGCATGGACCTCGTGAGTCACTGCACCCATCGAATGCTGCCCGAACGGTTCGCCTTTCCGTGCTGGTTGGCGCTGGCCTTTGCCGGCGTAGCGATGTGCCAGCAAGGCCCCGCGCCAGGCTTGGGCTACAAAGAGATTCCGCAATGGCCCGCGCCGGCCATTACGGTTGCAGGCACACCGGCCGGCCCCTGGAATTTCGGCCAGGTCACGGCCGCCGCAGTCACGGCTCAGGGCAATGTGCTCGTCCTACACCGCGGCGCTCATCCGATCATGGAGTTTGACCCGGCTGGAAAATTCCTGCGTTCCTGGGGCAACGAGTTGATCAGCGAAGGCAAAGTCGTTGCCGTCCCTCCGGAGCGGCGTGCGCCCGGCGCGTCGGGCTACACCGCTGTGTACGGGCCGGCGGGGTGCTATTCCTGCGGCGTGCATTCGGTGCGCGTCGATCGCCAGGGGAATATCTGGGTGGTCGACGCCACGGGACACATCATCTACAAAATGAACCCGCAGGGCCGCGTGATGATGACGCTCGGCACGAAGGGCGTCTCCGGTATGGGTCCGAAAAACTTCAACCTGCCCACCGATGTCGCCTTCGCGGCGAATGGCGATATCTACGTCAGCGACGGTTACGCCAACCCTCGCGTCGTGAAATACACCAGCGGCGGAAAGTACCTGCTGCAATGGGGTGCGCGAGGCAATGCGCCCGGCGAGTTCCAGTTGCCCCACAATCTGGCCGTTGACGCGCAAGGGCGCGTGTATGTCACCGACCGCGACAACCAGCGCATCGAAGTGTTCGACGCCGATGGCAAGTTTCTTCATGAGTGGAAGACCGCCGGCGGCGTGTCCACGCTCTTCATGACGAAGGACGAACAACTCTGGGCGGGCGGCACGCTGTATAGCCTGGACGGCAAAGTCGTCGGCGCGTTGCCCGGCCCACCGGGAGGACACGGTACCGCCGTCAGCCACTCCGGCGAGGTCTACATCGCGCAGCTCAGCGGCAAAGTACAGAAGTTTGTGAAAGAGTGATTTGCCCTTAGCCCGTTGGGAGGCCGCGGACCGCTTGAGCCGGCCGCTGAAGCAGCCGAAACCCAGAAAGCAGGCTCGGAGCCGCCGGCGTGAGCGGGCCGTGAGGCTCTACTCCGCGGGAGATCGCCTTGCGTTTACCCCATTGGTCGCGATGCGGGATTGCAAGAGCTTCGGCCGTCGATCGGATTCGGCGGTCTTACCGCTAAAGCACCCTCTACTGGGCCTTCGTGCGAGCCAATCAGGCGACGGTGTTAGAGTGGAAGCAGCGTTGCTCGTCGTTCGTTCTTTCACGCCCGGGTGGCGAAATCGGCAGACGCAAAGGACTTAAAAGTTAGGCGAGTCTGCGCCGCAAAAGGCTAAACTAGGAATGGCATTCGGTCACGCGGGCGTGGCGGAATCGGCAGACGCAACGGACTTGAGAGAAAACTTGAGTGCCCGCCGGGAAACCGGCGGCGTAGAACTGCTCAAAGTCGGGGAACCCTGTAACATGGCGATCCCGAGCCAAGTCCGGCCCGAAACGGCCGGGAAGGTGTAGAGACTAGACGGGCAGCACCTGAAAACCGGAATGCGTCCGGAGATGGTGAAGGGATAGTCCAGACCCCAAACCCTGGCACAACGCAGGGGCGGCGAAAGCCGTAGACGGGTACGAAAATCCGTTTTTCCGCAAGGAAAGTGAGGGTTCAAGTCCCTCCGCCCGCACCAACCGCACTCCTTAAACCTGCAAGAGCGTTTTGATGGCGCGCCGTTCGTCCATCGCGCGGTAGCCTTCCGCCACCTGGTCGAGCGGCAGCGTCAGATCGAAGACCTTGCCGGGGTTGATCGTTCCATTCAGGATAAGGTCGATCAACTTCGGCAGAAATCGCCGCACGGGGGCGGGCCCGCCGTGCAAGTGAACGTGGCTGAAGAACAGTTGCTGGCCGTCCAATTCCACGCCGTGCGGAACACCGACATACGATACGTACCCGCCGGGACGGGTCGAATGGATAGCCTGCATCATCGACTCTTGCGTACCGACACACTCCAGCACCGAGTCAGCACCGATGCTTTTGGTCAATTCCTTGATGCGGGCGGCGCCTTCGTCACCACGCTCAGTGACGATGTCGGTCGCGCCAAACTCTCGGGCGAGCTTCTGCCGTTTTTCGTGACGGCTCATTGCGATGATCCGCCCAGCTCCCATCTGCTTGGCCGAGAGCACGCCAAGAAGGCCGACGGCGCCATCGCCGACAACAACCACTGTGCCGCCCGGCTTCACGTTCGCAGCGTCTGCAGCGAACCATCCGGTACCTAACACGTCCGAAGCTGCGAGCAGGCTCGGTACGAGGTCGTGGGAAGGAGCGCCCCCGGCCGTCGGCACCAGCGTCCCGTCCGCCTGCGGCACACGCAGAAATGGCGCCTGCGCCCGCAGCATGAATTCACGATGAATGCAGGAGGACTGGTAGCCACAATGGCAATGAGGACAGGTGTTGTCTGAGGTCGCAAACGAGCCGACCACGAATTGCCCCGGTTTTATGGATTTGACCGCGCTGCCGACCTCTTCGACAATGCCGCAGTACTCATGGCCCATCGGCGTTGGACCATCAATCGGCTGCAAGCCTCGGTACGGCCACAAGTCCGACCCACATACGCAAGTCGCCGCGAGCTGCAGGATCGCGTCCGTTGGTTCGACAATCTTGGGGTCATCGCGGTGTTCAAACCGAATGTCACCCGGTCCGTAAAGAACTGTTCCTTTCATTGTTCTATCCTGACTTTCATCTATTCCGTTGGAAGTTCACATCTCATATCCGGGTCTCTTGTAGACCTACTTCAGATACTCCGGGGAAGAACGCCTTTATGTGTCGGGCTGCTCAAGGGAATTGCCCTGTGTGGGATGGGTGCCATCCTCTTTGCCGAAACGGGTCATGGTCCCGGTGCGAGCGCTTCAGTTCCTGTCTCGATATTGAGCTGCTCTGGGCCACCAAAGGGACTTTGCCGTCACACGCTGCATAGTCATTCACCTGCTCCATGCTTTTTCAATCGCACTGCATACGTGTGCTGTTCCTTGGTTAGTCAGCGCGCGAAATCGTCACGCGCACTTGGCCCGGCTGGCTAAGCGCCTCGATGCCGGAAGTGATCCTTGCAATCTTGATGACGCCTGATGCGTCAGGGCCACGGCCACGGTAGAACGCGATATTCCTCCACGGTGCGTAATAGGCGATGTCACCCACGGCACCGGCATCGGTCGCCGGTGCCCCTTCTTCCGAAAGGCGCTTCGGTAATGCGCCGCTGACCTTCTCAGCATCACTGAAATCCCGCAGTGTCATAGTCAGCGGAAGCAGCGCGACGAAATCTCTCGCAGTCGGGTTGTCTTCCAGAGTCGCCGCCATGTTCATTGAGCCGATGACGATACGAAGATGCACGCGCTGCGCTCCTTCTTGACCGCAAGCTGCTTCTCTGCTGGCGATGCCTGCTTCGGGCACGCCCGATGCCGCTGGTGCCGAGATCGCGTACATGGCGCAGGTAACCAGCGAGGCGAACAAAATGCCTTTGCGCGTTATCGGCCTCGTGGTGACATGCGGCATGTCGTCGTCTCCTCAATTACGCCAAATGAGCGCGGAAGAACGCGGTCAGCTTGTCGAACGGGATCACGTCAACGCGGTCGTACAAATCCGTGTGGACGGCGCCCGGAATAATCATGAGTTCCTTCGGTTCCGCAGCAGCCGCATAGGCGGTTTCGCTGAAATAGCGCGAGTGCGCCTTTTCGCCGTGAACAAAGAGGATTGGGCGCGGCGAGATTTCCTTGATGTAGGTCAGGATCGCCATGTTCATGAACGACAGCGGCGTAGTGTGCGTCCAAGAGTTGCCTGAGTTGACCGCGCGCGCATGGTACCCGCGCGGCGTCCTGTAATAGTCGTGGTAGTCGACCAGGAACTGCGCTTCGCCACCCTTTAGTTCGTTGTAGGGTGGTTGGTAGGCTGGGCTTCCCTTTTCCGCATCTTGCCAACGCTGCCGGCTCAGTTGCTCCAGTATTTTCGTGCGCTGTTCGAGGGTCACGCTGTCGTTGTAGCCCTTGGACATGACGCGCGTCATGTCGTACATGGTGCTGGCCACAACGGCCTTGACGCGCTTGTCCACAGCAGCGGCATTCAATGCCATGCCGCCCCATCCGCAAATGCCGATGATGCCGATTCGCTCGCGGTCGACGGAAGATTGCAGACCAAGAAAATCCACCGCAGCGCTAAAATCCTCAGCGCTGATGTCCGGCGAGGCAACATTGCGCGGCTCGCCGCTGCTTTCCCCGGTATAAGACGGATCGAAGGCCAGCGTGACGAATCCGCGTTCCGCCATGGTCTGTGCATAGAGACCCGACGACTGCTCCTTCACTGCGCCAAAAGGACCGCCAACGGCAATTGCCGGCAGTTTGTCGCTGGTATTTTTCGGCTGGTAAAGGTCAGCCGCCAGGGTGATGCCGTAGCGATTCTTGAAGCTGACCTTCTTGTGGTCGACCTTATTGCTCTTAGCAAAGGTCTTGTCCCATTTAGCGCTGAGTTGAACTGGTGACTGCGCGAAGGCTTGATCCGCAGCAACCATCCCAATGCTCAAGGCGGCGATGCTCGTGCCCGTCATTTTCAGCACGTTGCGGCGTCCCACATCGGGCTCGTCTTCATGCGCATTTGTGTTACGAGTTTCAATGTGCTTGTCCATGGTGATTTCTCCAATTTGGTTAGGTATTGCGTTTTTGTCGTTGACTTCTCCGTGAAGTGATCCTCGCTCAGGCTGCGAGGGCTTTTCATTCCAGTCCTGGGACCGGATTTCCTCGAAGCCGACCGAAACCGACTCTTCGCCGTCCATACGTCTTTGGCGATCTTTTCCGCCAGCCGTTTTTTTGGCTCTCCGATTTCCGGGCCAGAGCTTCACAAGACATGGGCATATCGTTACTCCTTCTTCATGCCGCTTGGCGCCCGAAAATCAATGTGCCGTGTATCCGCCGTCGACAGCGAGCGCATGCCCGATGACGAAACCCGCGCCGGGGCTGCAAAGCCACAGGACGGCGGAAGCGACCTCCTCCGGCTTGCCAAGGCGGCCGATGGGTTGCTCCTTCGTGATGTCTTTCATGGTTTCCGGCTCCTTGGCGATCATGGCCGCGACCATCGGCGTGTCGATGGCGCCGGGACATATGGCATTGATACGGATACCTCGGGCCGCATATTCGAGCGCAGCGCTTTTGGTGAGGCCAATCACCCCGTGCTTCGTGGCATGGTAGATAGCACGGCCGGGGATGCCGATAAGGCCTCCGATAGAAGAATTGTTCACGATCGTGCCACTCTCTTGTTTGCGCATCTGGAGCAACTCGTATTTCATGCAGAGCCACACGCTCTTGAGATTGATCGCATTGACGCGGTCGAACTCTTCGCTCGTCGCGTCGGCGGTTTCAATAGCAAGGCTCTGAACACCAGCATTGTTGAACGCGGCATCCAGACGTCCGAAGGCCGAGACGGTCTGTTCGACCATCTTCTTCACCTGGGCTTCGTGGGTGACATCGCAGGCGATGGCGATCGCTTTGTGACCCGCGGCAGTTAACCGCTCGGCGACTTTGCGCACCGCCGCTTCGTTAAGATCGATGAGCGCCACGGCCGCGCCCGCCTCGGCGAACGCTTCAGCCGTGGCGAGGCCCATGCCAGAGGCTGCGCCGGTGATGAGTGCGACTTTGCTTTCAAACGATAGGTTCATAACCATTCCTCTTTGCTGTACCGGCCGGTTTACGGAAACGTCAGTGGCGCTGTTTCCTGCTCTGCTCACGTTTCTTCGACTCCGGTCTCATCCAACGTCTTTCTCATCCCTCAATTCCAAGGGTATGCCCGGAACGGGTTTTTGAGTAGTATGTATTAAAGACAAAGGCTTATGAGCAGGATTCACAAATGGAACGCAACGACCTCAGTACCTTAGCCGCTTTCCTGGCCGTAGCCGAGGAGCGCAGCTTCACACGCGCCGCTAAGCGCTATGGCGTTTCTCCTTCGGCGATGAGCCACGCGATCCGCGGGCTCGAAGAGGACATCGGTGTGCGCTTGCTCTCACGAACGACGCGCAGCGTCGCCCCCACGGAAGCCGGCGAGCAACTACTCACGCGTTTGCGCCCGGCGCTCACCGATGTCCAGGAAGCTCTGGACCAACTCTCGGGACTACGCGACAAACCTGCAGGCCGCGTGCGCCTGTTGATCCCCAGGGTTGCCGGTACGGCGGTGATCAGACCTAAGCTGGCACAGTTTACCCGTGAGTATCCCGACGTGGTGCTCGATATCACTGCCGACGATACCCGCGTCGATATTGTGGCGGGAGGTTTCGACGCAGGTATCCACTTCGGTGAATACATACAAAAAGACATGATCGCGGTGCGCGTGTCCAAAGATCTTCGTGCAGCCATCGTAGGTTCGCCCGGGTACTTCAAGTCGTACCCAAAACCGAAAGCGCCACGTGACCTGATGAGTCATCGATGCATCAATTTTCGCCACGGACATGGAGGAGATGTTTACCGCTGGGAGTTCGAGAAGGGCCGGAAATCCTTGTCGATTTCCGTCAACGGGCCTTTGATCGTCGATGACGTGGAGCTCGTCATCGGCGCTGCCGTTGATGGGATCGGACTGGCCTTCGTGGGGGAGGATAAAGTTGAAGAACATCTCTCCAGGGGCACGCTCATTCGTGTACTGGACGACTGGTGCCAGCCATTCCCCGGATTCTTCCTTTATTACCCAAGCCGACGACAGCAGCCCGCGGCACTCGCCGCTTTGATCAATACTCTCCGGATGCTGCAGCCCTAGCTGCACACAAGCTTGAAGGCGCCGCGCTCTCACCTTACGGGCGGAAATCTTCATTGCCGTATGCGTTTCAGATTTGTGCACGGTCGAAGCGGTGCTTTCCATCTCTCGGCCCGATCCCAAGCGCCGCACCAACAACGAAGATCTCATCGCGGAACAGAAGAAACCAGAGCACTCGCCAAAACCGTCTCGCGCCTGACTCACGCAAGTTCCGGCGCAAATCGCGGGTAAGATGTTGAGGAAGCCAGAGAACCGAAGGGCTGAAACTTACACATTTACTTGCACACTTTCACAATTGCAAAATATAAACCTCATCTAATGAAATAGATGCAGTTGTACATAAGGGACTTAAAATCCTTTGGCCCGTAAGGGCCGTGTGGGTTCAAGTCCCACCCCGGGCACCAACGACATAATTGCGGTCAGCTGAGTTCTTGGGCGAGTCCGATGAGAAGCCCTTCAGGCCCGCGGATGTAGCAGAGCCGATACGCGTCTTTATACCGGACTACGTCTCCTACGAGCTGCGCGCCGCGCTTGCGGAGCCTTTCAAGCGTCTCGTCGATGTCGTCCACGGCGAACATGACGCGGAGGTAGCCCAGAGCGTTCACCGGGGCGTTGCGGTGATCCGAGATGGCCGGCGGCGTGAGAAAGCGGGAGAGCTCGAGCCGGCCGTGGCCGTCCGGCGTGCGCATCATGGCAATCTCGACGCGCTGATCGCCCAGTCCCGTGACACGTCCTGCCCATTCTCCTTCGATCGTGGCCCGCCCTTCGAGCTCGAGGCCGAGCTCGCGAAAGAAATCAATCGTCTCTCCGAGGTCATCGACGACGATTCCTACGTTGTCCATCCGTTTGAGCGCCATGTGTCCAATCTACTAGGTGTCGTTCTAACCCAGCAACGAACCTTTTGCAACGCCGAAGCACGAGCGCTAGACAACCCGACTACGTCGTACCGTTGGTATAATCTCTCCGCCTAGGGAGTTGGTCATCATGCGCAAGGTAGAAACACGCTGCTGGTTGCTCGTCGCGGCGTTCTTGTGCCAGACGTTTGCGTACGCCGGAGTGGCACTGGAGCCGGTCAGCGCGGAGACGGTCGATCGTACCGCAAAATCGCTAAACTCCGACTCAAAAGCCTATATCACGTTCTATAACAACCTCTCCTTCGATGTGGACCTCTATTGGATCAACCTCGAAGGCAATCGCGTTTTCTACGCACGCATCCCTGCGAACGGCAGTTACGCCCAACCAACATTCATCACGCATCCATGGCTGATTGTGAAGGCGGGAACGGGTGGAACCACAACCCAGGGTACGGGACTGTTGATCGCCGCTTTCCTGCCCGTCACTCCCAACCCGAGCAGCGCTAGCGCCGGCGACACGGCGACGATTGGTGTTCATGGCGGGGGGGAAGGGCCGCCTAGGCTCCAGTTTCCACTCGCTCCACTGAGCCTGAATCTGTCATCAGGCAGTGGGCCCGCGGCTCGAGGTCTGCAGATCCGGAACACAGGCAGTGGCGAATTACCTGTCAGCATAGAACCATCGACGCAATCCGGCGGCGACTGGCTGCGCGTCACACCAAGCGAAGGTGTGGTCACTGCGGCTGCACCGCTTGCCGTTTCGGTGCAGGCCGACCCCGCGCGGCTCGGCGCGGGTACTTTTTTTGGCAGCGTCAACGTCACAAGCGACCTGGAATCCGCCAATCAAAAATCCTCCGTTGTGCCCGTCTCCCTGGCGGTCAGCGGCCGCAGGCAATTACTGCGGTTGTCGCTCAAGGGCCTCACGTTCACGGCTGTGCGGGGTGGAGGCAACTCGCCGGCTCTTCCTTTCGATATAGTCAACGACGGCCTGGAAGCCATGCCGTTCACCGCAGCTGTGGCTGCGATTCCCAATGCTCCGTGGCTCCGACTCAGTTCCACTGCGGGGACGGTGGGTCCCAATGCGCGCACGACTGTGTCGGTGGACGTAAATCCGGGAAGCTTGGCTCCAGGCGTCCGCTTTGGCGTTATTGAGGTGCAGGCCCCTGAGGCCGCGGGAGAGGTCCGCCTTCTCACCGTCGTTCTGAATCTGCTGCCGGCGGGCAGCCGGCCTCCTCCCGTGGTCGATCCTGCGGGGATGCTGTTTGTAGGGACAGCAGGGGGACCCACACCACCGCCGCGTTCGGTTGCCGTGACCAATCTCAGCGCAGCCACGCTTGGCTTCAACGCCGAGAGATTCACGGAAGAGGCGACGGATGCGTTCACCCACTCGCCGAAAACGGGCCAGGTCACCTCCCAGCAACCGCAGCTGATCACGGTACAGCCAGTGACAAGCGGGATCGCACCGGGCATATACCGCTCCCAGCTTGGACTAACCTTCACAGACGGTACATTCCGGGCGATCAGCCTCGTGCTCGTGTTGGGCCCGGGACAGGGCTCAACCTTGGCGAAGGCGGCAGCGCTCAACAGCTGTCCTTCGAAGTTGGAAGTTGCAGTAACCTCCTTCTCGGGTGGCTACCCATCCTACGCTGGCGCCCCGGCCTTCCTGCGTGCCGAAGTGGCGGACGACTGTGGGCAACCACTACTTCGAGGGGAAGGACGAAGTGTTAGCGCCGAAAGCGGCGGGCAGACCGTGTTTCTGGAGCACCAGGGAAAAGGATCGTGGGAAGGAACGCTGGACTTTGCGAGTGCAGCGCTGCAGGTGGTTGACGTGAGGGCGCAGGACACGGTGCGCACGCTGGTGGGCCGCGCGACCACGGTCGACAACATCCAGGCCAGCTTGGCGGAGCGGCCGAGGATCTTTGAGGGCGGCGTGGTGCAAGGCGCGAGCTATGCAGCGGTCCCGATGGCCCCTGGAAGTATCATCTCTATTTTCGGGCAAGCGCAATCGACCAGCCCCACCGGCGAAGCCGCCACCACGCTGCCGCTGCCGCAAACCCTCGCCGGCACTAGAGTGCGCGCGGGAGGAGTTTTCCTGCCTCTTTTTTATGCTTCGCCGGGCCAGGTGAACGCCAGTCTGCCCTTGAGCTTGGCTGCCGACAGAGGTCCACTGAGCGTCATTGTGTTTCGGGGGAGTATCCCTTCGAATCCGGAGGAGGTGCAGTTTGCACCCGCGCGCCCGGGATTTTTTACGCTCAACGCCAGCGGCTCGGGCGAGGGCATCGCACAAGATATCAGTTTCCGGCTCATCAGCAGAACGTTGTCTTCCGCGCAGAATCCGGGCGGCCGGACGGGAATCGCGCCCGGCGAGGCAGTCATCATCTATGCCACCGGATTGGGCGCCGTAGATCCCCCCGTTCCACCAGGACAGGCTGCCTCTGCCGATCCACTGTCGGTTGTCACCGCCGACGTGCAACTCACTATCGGCGGGCAGAACGCCGTGATTGGGTTCAAAGGTCTCACCCCGGGCTTTGTCAGTTTTTATCAAATCAACGCTATCGTTCCCGACGGCCTTCCTCCCGGAGACGCCGAGATGATTTTGACGGTAGATGGTGTGAGTAGTCCGCGAGGCGTGACTCTATCGATCGAATGACGCGCGTATGGGCAGCGATCAGCTTCGGTGAGACACAAACTACCCGGCACCGCGGGCAGGACCAAGCCCCTCGGAACCGATTACGTAGCGCTCGTCGCCAGATAGCTGTCGATAAATCGCCTCCCCACCATCAAACCGCGAAAGGCGCGTGTAGGTTTTCCGGGTCCAAAGTTTACCAAGGCTGCCACACCTTTCGCTTGGCCGTATAACGGCCAACGCTTCCCAGGGCCCAGGCTCAGCCGCAGTCGTCTTCACTCGACGGTTTGGCGACTACACGTCCAGGTGGCAGCGCCGGGCTGGCTAGGTGTTTAACCGGAAGCGCGGTAAAGATCCAGGGCGAACACCAACTCGTCCTTCAGTCGTTCCATGATTTCGGCCGAAAGCCTGCCAACGATAAGCGGTCAGAATTTCCACAACCGATGCCCGAACGGACCAATGTCGAGCCAGATCCGGCAGCTAGCGGAATTCGGGACGGATTGCTAGTGCGAACGGTTGCTATGACAAACTACCGCTTTCGGTGTACAATCGGACCGATTTGATCGGCCAAACCATCTCCCACTACAAGATCACCAACAAGCTCGGTGAGGGCGGCATGGGTGTCGTCTACAAGGCCGAGGACACCAAGCTCGAACGCACCGTTGCCCTGAAATTTCTCGCCGCGCACCTTCTCAACGACGAGGAGGCCAAGGCCCGCTTTCTGCGTGAGGCCAAAGCGGCGGCCGCCCTAAGCCACCCCAATATCTGTCACGTTTACGAGATTGATGAAGCGGACGGCAGGACGTTCATCTCGATGGCGTTCATCGAAGGCGGGACTTTGGACGAGCGCATCGGGAAGGGGCCGCTGCCGATCAAAGAAGCACTCGATATCGGTCAGCAGATCGCCAAGGGCCTGCAGGCCGCGCACGAGAAAGGCATCGTTCACCGCGACATCAAGCCCGCCAACGTCTTGGCCGCCAAAGACGGCCAAGTCACCATCATGGACTTCGGCCTCGCACGCCTAACCGAGGCCTCCCGCCTCACCAAGGCCGACCAGACGATGGGCACCGTGGCCTACATGTCCCCCGAGCAGGCCCAAGGCATGGCGGTCGATCACCGCAGTGATGTCTGGTCGCTCGGGTGCGTGCTGTATGAGATGGTCGCCGGACAACGTCCTTTCCAAGGCCAGTACGACCAGGCGCTGCTCTACGAGATCGTCCACGAAGAGATTCCGCCGCTCACATCTGTCCGCGCCGCGGTGCCGATGGAGTTGGAATTCATCGTCGGCAAGTGTCTGGCGAAGGACGCCGCCGACCGTTACCAGCACGCCAGCGACATCGCCGTTGACCTGCGCACTCTTGGCGACAAGCTGCGATCCGGCCGCTCGACGATCCTGCGAACTGCGGACATGATCGCCGCCGCCCCCGCGACGGCGAACGCCGGGCATACGCTGAATCCTGTCATCGCTCTGCCCCAGGCGAGTGCGTCGCGCACGTGGCAGGTTCTGGCCGTCCTGCTCGGCACTGCGCTGCTTGCCCTCTCCTTCGCTTACTTCAAGGCGCCCGCACCGGTCGCCGAGCCGCAGGCCCAGCGGCGCTTCTCTTTCTTGCACGCGGGCGAGGTTGGCGCCTCCAGCATCTCGCCCGACGGCCGCAGCGTGGTCTTCAGCGCGCGACCCCTCGATAATAGCGGCGACAGCTTGTGGCTGCGGTCAATGGGCAGCGAGACCGTGCGCCAACTTCCCGGCACCGCAGGAGCAGCCCAGTTCGTCTCGGGTTGGTCCTCCGACAGCCGCTCGATTGTCTTTGCCGCGACCGGTCAACTCAAGCGCGTCGCCGTTGACGGCGGCGATCCCACCGTCCTCTGCCCGTTCCCCAGAGTGATTGACCGCAGAGCCGGATTCGGATTCATCGGCGCGTCTTTCAGCCCGGACGGCGACCGCATTGTCTTTTCCTTTGGCTCCGAACTATGGCAAGTGTCCGCCCTCGGCGGTGAGCCGAGGCGCTTGTTCGAGACCGAGCAAAATGCCGATTACTATTGGCCGCACTTCCTCCCTACGGGCGGCGATCGGCAGCACCTGATTTATTCGATCCGCGAGGACCGCGGCCCCTTCCGCACAGAGGCGATGGATCTCGAAACTGGCGCGCGCCATGTGGTTGGGCCGTTCGGTCTGGCGGTCTACGCCCTGAGCGGCTATTTGATCCACATGCCCAGCGACCCAAATGGAGTCGGCTTTGCCGCTACCCCCTTCTCGCTGGCAACCCTTTCCGCGACGGGCGAGGCCGTCCCGCTTGAGACCTCGGGCCTGTACCCTGCGGTGGCTCTGGATGGAACCTTGGTCTACACGGACACCTCGTCCGCGCCCGGCCGGGTCGTCGTCAGGGACCGCGAGGGCGAGATCGTCTGGTCGGCGGACGACTCCTTTGAGGGAGTCGGCCAGCCGGCAGTCGCCCCGAACGGCGCCCGCGTGGCCGTCAACGTGGCCGGGGACATTTGGATCTACGATCTCGAACGGAACACGAGTACACGACTAACAACCTCGCAGGGCGGCAATGTCGCCCCCGCTTGGCTGGCTTCGGGTCAGGAAGTCTCTTTTGAGACAGGCAGGGGCGTCTCGGTGCAGGTGGCCGACGGCAGCCAGGCCGCCAAAATGGCGATTCCGCGCACGGATGGAGGGGGCTCCGGGGCCGCCTCGTGGTCGTTGGACGGCCGCTACGTCTCCTACTCGGGATCCGATCCGACAGGCGGCGAGGGCGGCATCTGGTACCGCGAAATCGGTCCCGGCGGCGAACTCTCGGAACCGAGGGACTTTCTGCGTACGCCTTTCCAGGAGTACATGTCGCAGATATCGCCCAACGGCCGTTACGCAGCCTACCGGTCCAACGAAGCGGGCCGAGCCGAGATCTACGTGCGGCCATTTCCGGAGGGATCGGGCAAGTGGCAAGTTTCGACCAACGACGGCAGAGCTCCGCGATGGGCCGCCGACGGAACGCGACTCTTCTACACGGAAGGATCCGCGCTGATGGCCGTCGACGTCTCGACGTCGGGGACCTTCACGGCCGGACGGCCACAGCGCCTCTTCGATACGCCCAACCTGCTGGGTGGATTCCAAATACACAACTACGACGTACTCCCCGACGGTCAGCGCTTCGTGATGATCGATCGCCCTGACGCCGGCCGGCACACTGTGCGCATCATCGAAAACTGGGACGCGCCGCTCCGCGCCCGGTGAACCCGTCCTTTGTAGATGGTGAGTTGCCGGGCGTCAATGGCGGCGACCGCGTGCAACTTGCGAAGATCACAACGAGGAAATCACCAGGCCGATGAAGATCACGGAAGTCAAAGCAACCCGCTACAGCAGCTTGACGGAGGGCTACACAGCCGAGATCGTGATCGTCGAGGTGGCCGCCGACACTGGCCTCCGCGGCGTGGGATTCGCCAGCGGCACCTCCGGCACCGGCTCGCTGATCGCGGATGTTGTGGAGCGGTTTTTCGGCCCGCTGCTGATCGGGCAGGACCCGTTGCTCACCGAGACCTTGTGGCAGCGGCTCTACAACGACGCCATTCCCCGCCGGGGCGGCGACGGGCTGGTGCGGGTGAGCCTGTCAGCCGTGGACTTCGCCCTATGGGACATCAAGGGCAAGCAGATGGGCGTTCCGGTCGCGACCCTGCTCGGGGGACATCGCGAGATGATCCCCACCTATGCCAACTGCGCTCATCACCTCGAGCCCGAGGCGCTGGCCGAACGTGCGGCTGAATATGTCAGTCAAGGACATCGCGCGCTTAAGATCCGCGGCTCGCGCAGCCACGTATCACTGCGCGTCGCCACCGATCGGGTGCGGCACGTACGAGCCGCGATCGGCCCGGACGTGCGATTGATGGTGGACGTCAACGGCACCTGGGACGTCGATACCGCGATTCAGCAGCTCAAGGCGTGGGAACCCTACGACGTGTACTGGCTGGAAGAGCCGGTGCCGCCGCACGATATCGCCGGCTATCGCCGGGTGCGGGCCCGCGCGGGACGTACCTACATCGCCGGGGGCGAGCAGCACGCCGGGCTGAACGAGTTCAAGCAGCTCATCGAGCAGGACGCGGTGGACGTTGTTCAACCCAACGCGGCGGTCACCGGCGGCATCACAGACTGGTTGAAGATTCACGCCTTCGCCACCGCCCATCAGGTGCCGGTTTCACCCTGGAACCTGCAGATGGTTCACTTGCATATGGCGGCCGGTCTGGGAAACGTGCAATGGATCGAGTACTTCATGCCTGACAATGCCCTGCTCGAGTTTCAAGGCCGGCTGTTCAAGGGGCCCGTGATGGCGGAGACCAGAACCGCCGAGGGAATCTTCCTGCAGGCCCCCGTCGCGCCCGGGCTCGGTCTCGAGCTGGACGAAGCAGTGGCCGCGCAGTTCAGGTTGTCCAAAGAGAAAAAGACTAAGCCTTCCAAGACCTGCTAGATAGATAGACTACGCTTGCGGACCAGCGGAACCCCCCACATCAATCTCTTGAGGGTTCTCGCCGCTCTAGGACGAGAAACAGCTCAACCTCTTTCGCGCGGACCAACCCTCGTCATTGGCCCGCGAGCGGCAACCGGAACGCCGCCATCTCCTGGCCGTTGCGCACCAGCAGCACATCACCGGCCAGCGCCGGGTGGTTCCAGGTTTTGCCCTCGATCGCCGGAAACTGCGCGAGTTCCGTGAACTCGCCGGGAGTCGCCTTCACCAGCGCCAGCTCACCCTCGTCGGACAGCACCAGCAGTAAATCCTGGTCGGGCAACAGGACGAGCTGGCCGTTGCCGTAGCGTCCGCCTTTCCACTTGCGCGCGCCGTCCTCAAGGCCTATACATGACAGAATGCGGCCGTCGAACCCGAAGGCATGGCCTTTGTGAACGACGAAGTCGTTGAAGTACGGCTTCAACCCGGTCGACGTCCAGCGCTCCTCGGCGGTCCATCCGCCGGGACCGTGCCCGATGGTGACGCGGCGCGTGCCGATTCCTCCAGCGCCGCCGCCGGTGGAGATCAAGACGGCGCCGTCGGACGTCAGGGCCGGCTGCAAGCTGCTGAAGCCTTGCCAGGCGTGCTCCCAGAGCAGTGTGCCATCCGCCAGGGAAACGCTGTCAGCGCCGGCTCCGCTGAGCAGCACGATCTGCGCGACTCCATCGATCGTCAACAGATGGGGCGAGCTGTAGCTGGTGCCCTTAGCCTGGCCGAGCCAGCGCGGGTCGCCTGTGGTGAGATCGTAAGCGGCGAGCTGGCCGGAGGTGGCGACGATCACTAGGTCGCCGGCCACCAGCGGTGAACTTGCGAATCCCCACGTTGGGAGCTTGGCGCCAGTGTCGGATGCGGCGTTGCGCGACCACACAACCTTGCCGTTGCGGGCGTCGAGCGCGTTCAGAATGCCGGTAGCGCCGAAGGTGTAGACGCGGCCGTTGCTGAGGGCTGGCGTTCCGCGTGGACCGGGGCCTGCGTTCGACTCCCAGAAGCGGGCTGCATCGCGATGTCTCCACACCGGCTCGCCGGTCGTCACGTTGTAACAGGCGACAATCTCGTCGTCGCCGCGCTGCTCCTGGGTATAGAGCAAATCGCGGTCAGCCGCAAATGACGACCAGCCCGGCCCAACGGGCCGCCGCCACAGCTCGACCGGCGGCGCGGCGGACCAGTCGGTCTCGATCCTGAGGCCGCGAATGCGGCCATTACGCTCGGGTCCTCGGAAGCCGGGCCAATCGGCCATCTGGGTCTCTGCCGGAGCCGGGGCGGGCGCTCCCGGACCGCTGCCGGACTTACCCGCGGGCTGTTCCCCGGGAGCCTCGGCGACGGCCGCGGCAGGTGGAAGGGAGGCCGATGCGTCGCCGGCCGGAGCCATGGACCCGTCGTCCCTACTCGCCTCCGCTGGCGGATCTAACGGGAGTCCCACAGGTTCGTCTTCGGGCTGGGCCAGCAGCCGTTCCTCGGCCGTCGGCGCCCAGCGCCAGGCCAACTCCGAACCACCGCCTCCGGTCACGCCATCGGTCCGCAAGAGCGTCCACACGCCGCACGCCAGCAGGATGGTGCCGGCCATCGCCGCCCGCCGAGGTCCGTCAGCGAGGCTACGGCAGGCCACCGCCCAGGCGACGAAGGCGAGGCCCAGCACCGGGATGGCGTAGAGGAAATACATCATCCCCATCATTCCGGTGCGAATGGACTCGTCAAGGAAGCCGAGGGTCGCGGCCAGCCCGCCGATCATCAGGATGACGCCGCCCCAGCGCTCGGACCGGGGCGCGCGGCTGAAAAACGCCCACCAAACGACCACCGCCAACCCGCCTAAAACACCGCCTAGCACCCCGGCAATCGCCGCCTCCGGTACGGCGAAAGGCAGCACAAACCGGGAGAGCAACGCCACCACGCCGGCGACCACGCCGGGCCATAGCCGGAGCGGCGGGCGAGAAGTGGTTTCGTCAGTCCGAGCGGTGGTCATACCAGCCAATACTTTCCCCGCAGGCAGTTTGTTCCCCTTTTTTTGGAGGAACGTCGACGGATGGAGGGGAACCTACTCGCCGAGACCGAAAACGTACAGCCCGTGGCCGGCCGCGATCGCGATGCGCTGTTTCCCGTCAACCGCAAAACTCATCGGATTGGAGTACATCCCGCCCCCGGTTTGGAACCGCCATAGAGGCTTTCCTGACTGGCTGTCGAGGGCGAAGAAGTCACCCTCCGCGGAGCAACCGAAAACCAGGCCTCCCGCAGTTGACAGCAAGCCTGCCCGCGGCGGCCGTTGAAGCCGGAACGCCCACTTGAGTTCGGCCGTCTCCGGCACGAAGGCGCGGATCTCCGCGTAGGGTTCCTCTCCGGGAATTCTGCGCGCTCCGCCCGCGGAATACCGGCTGCCTGCTTTGAAGATCGCTTCGCCCATGTGATAAATGTGGCCCATCTCCGTGACATTCACGTAGAAGAGATGGTCAGCCGGGCTATAGGAAGGACTGAACCAATTTGTCGCGCCAGGCACGGCAGGATAGACCAGGGTCCCTTCCAATGTTGGCGCGGTATTCGGCAGGCGCATCGGGCGGCCGCTATCATCCAGCCCTTTGGCCCACGTCTGCTTGGCATAGGGTTTGCCGAGTAGAAACTCACCTGTCTCGCGATCGAGAACATAGTAGAAGGCGTTGCGGTTGGCGAACAGCACGAGCTTTCGCTTCTGGCCGCGCACGGTTCCATCGATCAACACCGGCACTTCCGTCGCGTCCCAGTCGTGCACGTCATGGGGAGTGAACTGGAAATACCACTTGAGTTTGCCGCTATCGGCATCGAGGGCGATCAGAGAATCAGAATAGAGATTGTCGCCCTCGCGGACCTCGCCGTTCCAGTCCGGCCCGGGGTTGCCCGTGCCCCAGTAGACCAGATTGAGATCCGGATCGTACGAACCTGTCACCCAGGTCGTGGCCGCGCCGCGCTTCCAACTGTCGCCGGCCCAGGTTTCGTTGCCTGGTTCTCCCGGTCCCGGAACGGTCCAAAATCGCCAGGCGCGCTCGCCGGTCTTCGCGTCATAGGCGTCCAGGAATCCGCGCACTCCATATTCGCCGCCGGCGATGCCAACGACGATCTTGTCTTTCACCGCCAGCGGCGCGACAGTCACGGACTGCCCCACCGTGTAGTCCTCTACTTCCACGTCCCATCGAACCAGGCCGCTTTTTGCATCGAGCGCCACCAGGTGCGCGTCCAGCGTTCCGATGTAGACGGTGTCTCCCAGCACGGCCACTCCCCTGTTGACTTCGCCGCAGCAAACGGGAATGTCTTTCGGCAGCTTTCGCCGGTACTCCCACAGCGGCCGGCCCGTTCGCGTGTCAAGCGCCGTTACGTCGCTGGGCGGCTCGGAGATGTACATCACGCCGTCCACCACGATCGGCGTCGTCTCGAACTTGTGCAGCGTATTGATCTGGTAGGTCCACAGCGCCTTGAGGCCGCCGACGTTGTCGCGGTTAATCAGCTTGAGCGGCGAGTGGCGATGCGAGGAATAATTGCCGGAGTAGGTGAGCCAGTTGTGCGGTTCGGCTTCGGCCTTAAGGATTCGCTCGAAGGGAACCTGTGCGCCGAGCGACGCGCCTAGAACGAGCGCCAGAATGAGGAATCTCATGAGCCTCCTCGCTGCGAAGCCAGAAACGAAACCAGATCGTCGATCTCCGCGGTTGTGAAAACACCGCCGTAGGGCGGCATCGACGACTCGCCCTTCTGCCGATGCAGCTCGGCGAGATCCTCTTTGCGGAGGGAATGAATGACGTCCGCCGAATCCCGAATCTGAATCGTAAAAGGGTCTTCATTCAGACGCACGCCCCGGATTCGATGCCCGTCCCGTCCAACAGCGGCGACCAACAGGAAGCCCTCCGGGACGGTTGCCGCCGGCTCGAGCAGGGATTGGCGGAGATAGGCGAGACCGCGGCTGGCGCCGATCCCGCTCAGCTCCGGTCCCTGACGGCCGCCACCGCCGTTGAGCCAGTGGCAGGCGGCGCAGTTCCCCTTGCCGTAGTAGAGATTCTTGCCCCGTTCAGCGTCTCCGGGCAGCGGCTCGGGCGCGGTCCGGCCGAGCGATTCCACGTAAGCAACGATCTTCCAGATTTCGAGGTCGTGCAACTGCCCGCCTCTCGGCATCTCAGTACCTTCGATGCCGAGGTCAATCACCAGAAACAGCGACTGCGCGTCCTGCGCGTGCCGAAGACTCGGCCGGGCCAGGTTCGGGCCTTGCGCTCCTCGCCCCTCCGGGCCGTGGCAGCCGGCGCAGTGGCCGTCGAAGAGCCTCTTGCCCGCGGTGGTCTCTTCCGGCGTGACCGGCGGACGCGGAGGAATTGGCTCGTCGCGCCCGGCTTGCGCCTGCAGCGAAGCGGCGGCCAGAACCAGCGTGAGCAAGATTCGCATCGGTTTCTCGTGAGTGTATTCCACTAGAAGACCCCGCGTAAGTCAAGTAGCCACGCCCCTCTCTGCCGCGTGGCGTATCTTGCAGCTGAAGATGATCCGTTATTAGTGTCGTATCAACGTCACCGGCCTTCCCGTGCTGCTCGCCGACGCCAGCGCGTTGCGGCCGGGCGGCGCTCGCGGCGAGAGCTACACGGCGAAAATTAGCGCACTGCGCGAGACGGAGTGCTGCGTGGGCTGGCACCTTTGTAGCGCGTACTTGAAGAACAAGGTCCGCGGCCAGGGACTACGCGATCAGGAGTTTGAGCCTGACACCGTTTTCATCGATGAAGTGCGCGCGGCGAATTTTGCAACCACGAATTACATACGGGAACTGGCCCGGGCGTGAAGTGCTTCCGGACACCCCGTTCGCCGGGCGGCTTCCTGAATTTCGGGGCCGCTCACTCCGGATCTCCGGCAACGCCTCGTTCCTAGGCGCGCGCCCGCAAGGCCGGCTTGGTGGCGAGTTCGTGGCTACCGGCGGCCAATTCCTTCACTTCACGCCAGTTCAGCGGTGCGCTGTGTACTCTCAGCGAGACCCACCCGCGGCGGCCGATGTACGGGGTGCGGTAGAACCGGGGGTCCTTGAGAAACACGTCCTGCATGCGTTTCCCGACCAGAACGCAGATCGACAACTCGCCCTTGTACTCTTCGAGCACCGCGAAGGTTTTCCGACTCGCCTTGAAGGTGGGATGGCCGAACGTGACGGTTTCCGACGCGCCCGGCAGCGCCAGGCAGATTTCTCGCAGCTTCCGCAGGACCTCTTGCTCGGAGATGTGCTGGTTATTCCGGGGTTGATGAGGTTCGTCTCTCAAGGGTGAAACCTGCTGCTCAAGCTGGCAGCTCTGTTTGCTTGGTACCGGGCGTTAGCAACAAGAACCCAGGCTGGTGTGCCGGTACGTGGTGAACCCCTCAGTTGGGCGATCAAGATTTACCATCGTCTCGGATGCCAAACCACGGGAGATGCAGCCGTTGGCCGGAACGAATTTTGTTTGGGTCTTGGCCGTTGTTCATGAGTCGGACCTTCACAGCAATTGGTTCGAACCGTGTTGTTGGCACGCGGCCCCCATGTATCAGTTTTGTGATGCTCCAAAGGGTGTCGCCGGGCTGGACGCGATACGTGATGCCCATCACTTTAATAAAGGAATCGGTGAAAATTCCTACGGCAATTCGCTGGCTGAGCGATCGGACATGATCCTCGTCGATTGGTGCTGCTCCAATAATGGTTGCTGCTTTTGGGGATTTCGAATTACGAAGTGAATCGGCGATGAATTCGGAAGACCATAAACGACCACCCAACGATGACCCGAAGGGTACGTTTGTGACAAACCAGAAATGATCTTGCCGGTGTCTTGCTATCTGAACCGACGTGCAGTAGGCCTTCGCCAAGAACTCTTTGTATCCATCTAGAATGCCAGATCCATCCCGATGCCCCTTCGACTCGATAAATACTTCAGCTCCTTCAAGTACGCCAGAGAGGTCGAAGGAGTACTCCGCGCCGGAGAAACTCGTGAAGGTCAATTTTTCCGGGTTCATGTATACATTAAAAATCTGTTTGAAATTCGTTACTGTTCGCTCAAGACAGCCCCCAAACACGAAGACGTAGGCACGACCTGACTCCTGAGAGACTTCTCCAGGCATCTTGCAATTACCTCCCCGCAGCTAAAATGCCGCTCGTACAGCGTTGCCAGCTGACCGGCTACGCAAGGTTCCGATCGGAGGATTGAGGCAATCGGTCTCCGCCCGGTGAGAATAGCTATGCGCCTGATGTTAACTTTATTTGGTGTCGCGATACGATCAACGAGGAAGAAACTCTGGGCGATAGTAAGGTCGCCTGGGAGTTGTTTGCAGTAGCCGTTGGCGGCTCGCGTGAGGCCAAAGAAGGATCTGCCAAAGTACACCGAATCCAAGTATTTCCTGAGGATATCTAGCTTCGAATCTCTCAGAGTTGTCTTTAGCGCCCAGGTCGACTGCGAGATCTTGAATCCTAAGGTTGATCGATAGCGTCTTCTCTGTCGAGCACTGTTCGAGTAAATCTGTTGCGTGATGGTACTCGCGCCGTGTGGTCGACTTGGTGCTGTCCCAAGATTGAAAAACAGGGCTCTCAGCACTGACAAGATATCAACACCTGGGTGATAAAGAAAACGCTTGTCTTCTACAGCGAGTAACTGTAGGACGAAATGTGCCGGTAACTGCAGATCTTCGGCCAGCCCTACCGCGCTGGTCTCCAGCGCTGACCCGAAGACGCGGTCAGAAAGGGCCGTTGTTCTCGCTAGCACGCTCCGAGTCAGATCGCTCAAGTTGGGCATCTCAATTTCGCGGGGAACGAAACAATTATGCCAGATAAATGGCCTAGGTTCGACTGAAGTTCGCGTACTCGACGCTCACGCCCAAACCCGCTATAGTGATCCCATCCAAAGGTGATAGTGAGGTGACCATGAGCGCACTCAACCGCAGACAGTTTGTGCTGGCCGGAAGTGCCGCCGCGGCGGCGCAGGGTGCGCAGCGCGCGCGGGAAAGGCGCCGCTATCGCAACGTGCTGCTGCTGATCGCCGACGATCATAGCCCGCTCGCCGGCTGCTATGGAAACCCCGTCATTCAAACGCCGAACACCGACCGGCTGGCAGGGCAGGGAACGCTGTTTCGCAACGCCTACTGCACGACGCCTTCGTGCAGCGCCAGCCGCTCGGTAATTCTGACCGGCCTGCACAACCACACCAACGGACAGTTCGGCCACGCGCATGCGCCGGCCAACTTTCACACGCACAACGATGTCCAGTCGATCCCGCGCCTGCTGCAGGCGCAAGGGTTCGCCACGGGCGTCATCGGCAAGCTGCACGTGAACCCGCCCGCGGTGTATCCCTGGGACTATCAGACCGAAGGCGGCCCCGAGGGAGGCACGCGCGACGTCTGGGGAATGGCGCAGCAGGCCGAGGAGTTCTTCGCGAAGTTTCAAGATCGTCCGTTCTACCTGCACGTGGGCTTCGGCGACCCGCACCGCGCCAGCGGACCCGGTCTTTTCGCCAACGACCGCGGCTACCCCCACGTCCGCAAGCGCACGTACGAGCCTTCGGATGTGATCGTGCCGCACTTTCTGCCCGATACGCCCGAGGTGCGCCGCGAACTCGCCGAACACTACGAGGCCATTGACCGTCTCGATCAGGGCATCGGCTTCTTTTTGCAGGCGCTCGAAGAATCCGGACGGGCCGAAGACACGATGGTCATCTACATGAGCGACCACGGCATGCCGTTTCCGGGCGCGAAGGCCTCGCACTACGATACGGGCCTGCACGTGCCGTTAATTATCCGTACTCCGTCGCAAGCCAAACGGAGCGTCGCCTGCGATGCGCTCGTCAACTGGACGGATATTCTGCCTACGGTGATGGAGTGGACCGGCGCCGGCCTGCCGGCAAGTCCTGTGCATGGCCGCTCGCTCATGCCCATTCTGGAGGAAGAGCGTCCCGAAGGTTGGGACTCGATTTTCTTTGCTCACAGTTTCCACGAGATCGTGAACTATTACCCGTTCCGCGGCATTCGGACGCGGCGATTCAAGTACACCAAAATTCTCTTTTCGGAATTGACAATGCCGCTGCCCAGCGATCTGTGGAATTCGCCCACCTGGGAAGGCGTGCGTTCGCGCCGGCTGGCGAAGATGGGCCAGAGGCTCACCGAGGATGTGCTGCACCACAAAGGCGAAGAACTGTACGACATTGTGGAGGATCCCGCCGAGACCAGGAACCTTGCGGGACTGCCGGAACACCGCGCTACCTTGGAAGATCTTCGCCGCCGCGTCCTCGAATTCCGCCGCCAGACCAACGACACCTGGCTCGACTATTTCGAGAGGATCGAAGCGCCGCCGAAACCCATGCTCGCCTAGCCAAAGGCATGGGGCGGCCGCCTACTGCATCAGCCGGCAAACCCGCGCTCCCCCCAAGAACCTCAGAAGTACCGCTGCGCGAACTCGAGAAACACCGGCCAGTTCGGCGCGGAAGTGTGGCCGCCGGTATGCTGGCGGAATGACAGGTCGCCATCCATCAGCCCCGTGGCGATGGGAGGAAACTCGTCCGTCCCGAGGCCCTTCTTGCCGAGAAGTTTGTAAACCGGGCCCGCGCCGGCTCCGGCCATGAAGGTGCCCTTCGCGTCGACCCAGCCGTCTCCCTCAGTCGCTCCGGCACTAAGGAAAACCGGACGAGGCGCGCACAAAGCGACGAGCTGGTGGGAATCCACCGGCAGATCGCCCACGTTGAGCGGACCGGCGTATTTGAGGAAGTTGCCGGCCATCCAGTGGTATTCGTTGGGAGCGGCGACATTCTCGAGCAGCTCGCCCCAATTGCGGCGATGCAATTTGGCTCCGCCTGCTCCGGACGAGCTGACAAACGCGATCGCGAAGCGCGAGTCGTAGGCCATGGTGACGATCGTGGCCTTGCCATAGCGCGAATGGCCCTCGATCCCGACTCGCTTGGCGTCCACGGAGCTGTCGGTCTCGAAATAATCCAGTGCGCGGCTGGCGCCCCAGGCCCAGGCGCGCAGCGATCCCCAATCGTCGGGCTTGCGGGATTGGCCCTTGTTAACCAGACCGATGATGCCCTGTGTCAGTCCCGCGCCATTGTCTGCCTGAATGCTGGCGGGCACCAAGCCGGCATAGCCCCAGCCCTTCGCCAGCACTTGCTCCTGCCAAGTCGGTCCGGGGGGTGGCCCACCCGGACGCGGCGGGAACGGCGGAGCGCCGCGCAAGCGGCCGCCGAACTCCATGATCACGGGCACCGAACCTTTCGCATCGGCGGGCGTGGTCAGGGTCAACTCGATCTCGACCTTGACTTGCGGGTACGAGGAGTTGTCGACGTGGCCCACGAGTTCTTTGGTGATGATGGGGACATCGCCGTTCATGCCGCGCGTGGTCGAAATCACTTCCCACTTCACGGCAGGCGTCTTTTCCGGGGCGCGGCCGTAAACCTCCCGGTCGAAATCCTCCACGATTTCCGGACGGCGCTGCTTCCACCACATCTCGGCGGAGGTGACCCGTTGGCCGTTTTTCAGCACCAGTGGATCGGGCAGATTGGGATAGGGGTTGGCTTTCGACTCATCGTAGTTCACCAGCCCAGAGCGGCCCGGCTGCGGCTCGGGCCGGGAAGTCGGCCCCAGGCGGAGCGACTTGATCTGCAGCAGGTCCATCATCTTCTGGCGATCGGCGATCGACAGCCTTTCGATTTCCAACTGCTCGGGGGTGCGCTCGCGTGGGGCAGGTTGGGCCGTGGGCTGCGAGGCGGGTTGCTGGGACATGATCCCGGTGGGGATCAAGGCAACCACCAGCACCGCAAAGCCAATAAACCATCGGATGGATCGAGTCGGCATGGAATTCTCCTCCCTGGGCGCTCGTTTTACCATACACAGGCGTACCAAGGTATACCAAAGGTCAGAGGCCATTGGCCAGTTTCTTCCCTTTGGATTGTGTTGGAGCCAAAACGTTGTTTCGCTGTGGCGAGCTTCCGCGCCCGTGGCTCTTGAACTCCCGTCGCTTGGACGGGCTGCGCGAAAGCGAGAAGGTCGTGGTGGTTCTGATGCGCCAACGCAGTGGGTTCAGTCGCCCACAGTCTACACGAGAATGTCCTTGACGACCTTCCCTTCGACGTCGGTCAGGCGGAAGTCCCGTCCGCTGTAGCGATAGGTAAGGCGCTCATGATCGAGCCCCAGCGTGTGCAACATAGTGGCGTGAAGATCGTGGACGTGGACCGGATTCTCCGCCACCTTGAAGCCGAAGTCGTCGGTGGCGCCGTAGATCTTGCCACGCTTGACGCCGCCTCCCGCGAGCAGAACGGTGAAGCCGAAGATGTTGTGGTCCCGTCCGTTGTGAACCGACCGGAAGCCGCCGAGGTTGATGACGGGCGTGCGGCCAAACTCGCTGGCCACGAGCACTAGAGTCTGGTCCAGCAGTCCCCGCTGCTTGAGATCCTTGACGAGCGCGGCAATCGGCTGATCGACCAGCTTCGATTTGAAAATGTGGCCATTGATGTCGGCGTGATGATCCCAGCCGGAATCGTCGACCTGAACGAATCGCACACCCTTTTCGACAAGCCGGCGCGCCAGCAGGCAGCCTCGCGCAAAGCCGGTATCGCCGTACATCTTGCGGGTTGCCTCGCTTTCTTTGCGGATATCGAAGACCTCTGGCGCCTCGGTCTGCATGTGGAAAGCAACTTCCATCGATTGGATCGTCGCCTCCAGCTCGGGTGCGCCCCCAATCTTTTCCACGTGCATCTGGTTGAGGTCCCGGAGCAAGTCAAGTTGCGTGCGCTGGTCCTTGAGATCCAGGCGCGGGTTCGCCAGATACTGAATTTGTTTCCGGGGGTCCTCTTCGCCGTAGGGAACTCCGGTGCCCTGATACACCGACGGCAGAAACGCCGACCCGTTGCCACGCCCGCCGCGGCCCGAGGAAAGCGCGATGAAGCCCGGCAGATTCTGATTCTCCGTGCCGAGACCGTAAGTCACCCACGATCCCCAGGAAGGACGCCCCGCGCGCACGCTACCCGTGGTCATCATCAGCACCGAAGGGCCGTGGTTGGGGATGTCGGAAATCATCGACCGGACAATCGTGAACTCGTCGATGATCTCGCCCGTGTAAGGGAAGAGCTGGCTGACGTCAATGCCGTTGGAGCCGTACTTCTTCCAGCTGAAGGGAGACTTCATCAAGTTCCCGACAGCGAACTCGGTTCTCGGCATCTCATACGGCAGGGGTTTCCCGTCGTACTTTTCCAGCATCGGCTTGAAGTCGAACGTGTCGATCTGAGAAAGCCCGCCCGCCAGAAAGATGACGATGACGTTCTTGGCGGTGGCGGGGAAGTGAGGATTCTTGGGCGCCCAAGGGTTCTCGGACACTCCCGCCGTCGCTGCCAGAGCTGTTGCGGGCCGGCCGGCAACGGCGGCAAAGGCCGTCATGCCGAGGCCGCCGCCGAAGGCGCGCAACGCGTCGCGGCGGGTCAGCGGAAAAGTCGGTCGGTGATCATTGCTTTTCACGGCTCTTGCTCCTCTCTGCCAGCTGCCTCGCCCTTAGCTCTCAGTTGAAATAGATGAACTCCCCGGAGCACAACAAGGCCTGGGCATAGGCCTGCCACGGAGTGAGCTTGCTGACAGTCGTTGCTTGTTCTTCCTCTTCTTCCTCGTCGGGGGCGGCGCGGCGCCTGCGGGACGTGGGCCTCGAACTCGATTCGGTCAGAGTGGAAGGCTCCATGTTGAACTCCGCCTTTGCTCTCTCCAGAAACGCCAAACCCCGCTCCACTTCAGCGGTGCTGGGGTCTCGTTGGAAGAGCGTGCGGTAGGCGCGTTCAATGCGGGCAACCGCGTCGGTCTCTCCTTCGGGACCGAGACGAGCGACCAGCGCCTCGGCCTGCCGCGCGACGAGCGGACTATTCATGAAGAACAGGCCTTGCGTCGGAACGTTCGTCACTTCGCGCTGATCGTTTGTGATGTTCGGGTCGGGATAGTCGAATAGGGCCAGGAAATCGTCCGGCGACCGCGAGGCCCGTGCGTATAAGGTTCGCTTCTTGTTATCGGCCCGTCCCAAGGCTTGCGGAGGCCCGCCAAGGCGTTCGTCGAGAACTCCCGTCACGAACAGCATAGAATCGCGCAGGGTTTCCGCCTCCAGCCGCCGGAAATTCGCGCGCGAGAGCAACCGGTTGTCGGGATCAACCTCCATCTCCTTGGGTGTCCTCTCGTAAGCGAGTTGATAGGTGGAGGAGAGCATGATCTCGCGGTGTAGCGCCTTCATCGACCACTTGCTCTCGATGAACCGGGCTGCCAGATAGTCGAGAAGCTCAGGATGAGAGGGCCGTTCGCCCATGACGCCGAAGTTGCTCGGGCTGTTTACAATGCCGCGTCCGAAATGATATAGCCAGAGACGGTTGGCCATGACCCGCGCCGAAAGCGGGTGTTGGATGATCGCCTCGGCCAGTTCGAGCCGTCCGCTGCCCTGCGTAAAGGGCAACGGCTCGCCATTGGTGCCGCCAAGAATCGCCGGGAAGCCACGGTGCACTTCGTCGCCCAGCATGTGAGCGTTGCCGCGCACGTTGAGTTTAATGTTCTGCGGCTCGGGATCGTCTTTGAGGCCCATCAGGTAGGGATACTCCGGCGGAATCGCCTTCTTCGCCGTCTCGACCTCCGCCTGTATTCCGTTGAGCTTGTTCTTCTCCTCCTCGGTCAGGTATTTCAGCAACTCCTTGGCAGGGAATTCGAAGACCGCGTTGCGCCTGACGTAGGACTGGTCTTCCTCACTCTTCACGACGTCGATGTAGACGTAAAAATGATTCGTCTCCATCACCGCCGGCACAAGCTTCTGCTTGAACTGAAACAGCTCGAACTGCATCAGATCGCCCGGCAGCATCGCGGAATCTTCACCGGGGTCTGGCTTGTAGTTGCGGATAATTTCCTGCGTTGCCGCCATGACGGCTTTCTTCTCGGGGATGGTCTGCCGCACCAGGGCAGCGAATTCCTCAGCGGCTTTGAGAGCTTCCGCCTCCGAGCCGCCGCGCGCCATCAGCGCATCCCACGTCTTCAGGTAGGGATGCAGCTTTTCCACCTCCGTCAGATAGACGAGCCAGCGTTTCAGGATCTCGGCATCGAGCTTCTCCGCCTCCGCGAGTTTGGCCAGATCCGCCTTCTCGCCCCCCGCAAGCGCTTTGCGCACGGCCATGAAATATTGGGGAATCTGGCCCGCCAATCTCGTAGCGGCCATTGAGGAAACCTCGTCCACCGCGTCCTCGAGCCTGGTTTCCAACTCTTTCACGAGCTTGCGTTGCTTGTGATAGGCGTCCACCTGTTCTTGGGCAACCAGGTTGTACTCCCAGTATCCGGAGTTCTTGAAAATGCCCCCCAGCGCGTAGTAGTCTTTCTGCGAAATCGGATCGTACTTGTGATCGTGGCAGCGCGCGCAAGTGACGGTAAGCCCCAGAAATCCCTTCGTCAGCACGTCAATCTTGTCGTCGCGCTCGTTGGCTCTCGCTTCCACGAACACCACATCGTCGCCCGTGAACCAGGGGCCAATCCCGAAAAAGCCTAAACCAGGAAGCATCTTCTCGCGCTGCTGCTCAGGCAATAGGTCCGCCGCGATCTGCGCCCGGACGAACTGGTCGTAGGGCATGTCGTCATTCAGCGCTTTCACAATCCAGTCGCGGTAGAGCCAGGTGTTGGCGTAGCCATCGCGCGACGTGCCATAACCCAAGAAGACAGGCCGCGAATCGGGGCGTCCCGTGCCGTCGGCATAGCGCGCCACATCCATCCAGTGCCGCGCCCAGCGCTCACCGTAATGAGGCGATGCCAGCAGACGATCGATCAGTTTTTCGTAGGCGTCCGGCGCCGTCTCGTTGAGGAAGGCGTCGGCCTGCTCCGGCGTCGGAGGCAGACCCGTCAGATCGAAGTAGGCGCGGCGGACCAGCGTTCGCTTATCCGCCGGCTTCACTGGCTTCAGTCCTCTCTCTTCGAGCTTCGCCAGCACGAAGCGATCGATGGGAGCCTTCGCCCATGCGGCGTCTTTCACAGCAGGCAACGCGGGTTTCTCCAGAGGACGAAACGACCAGAAGTTTCGCTGCTCGGGTTTGATCGTGAATTGCCCGTCTGCGGCCACCGGTGCAACTTCTGCTTCGGGCCAAAAAGCGCCGTTCTGGATCCACTGCTTCAGGTCGGCGATTTCGTTGTCCTTGAGCTTATTGCCCGCCAGGGGCATTCTCTTCAACGGGTCGGGATCGGCCTGTTCCACCGCCTTGATCAGCAGGCTGGCGTCGGCATCGCCGGGCACAATGGCCGCGCCCGACTTTCCGCCCTGCAGCAAGGCAGCCTTCGAATCCAGGCGCAGGTCACCGAGCTTCGTTTCGGTGTGGCAGGAGTAGCAGTTGTTCGCCAGCACGGGACGAACGCGAGTCTCAAAAAAATCGCCCTGATCGCTCTGCTGAGCAAAGGCCGCGGCGGCAAGAACGAAGAACGATGGCAGGCACTTCGAACGGATCATCTTAGATCCTCCCCGGAACAGGGGTTCCCGCACATGTGAGTGATATATCATATAGTAACAGCAATTCCGGGCTTGGTAAACAGCGGTCTGAATGCCCCTTGCGGTATGGCGCGGCCAGGGGCGGGAATCCGCCCCTGGCCCACACCGTCGTTGCGAAGAGGCAACCCTCAGAACAAGAACTTCAGCCCGAACTGGATGATCCTCGGGTCTCTGGTGGCATTTACCCGCCCAAACTCGGTGTTCAACAACCGTTTATTGGGCGGCAGGAAGTTCGGGTGGTTAGGGAGATTGAAAAACTCCGCCCGGAACTGCATGTTGACGCTCTCGGTGATCGCTGTATTCTTGCGAATCCCGAGATCGACCCCGATTGTGCCGGGTCCGGTGATCACCGCGCGCCCCGACGTCCCGTAGCGCATGGGGGTCTGCTGGACGAGGCAGGACGTTTCAAAGAATTTTTCGATCGTCTGCTGGCCCCGCTCCAAGTTGGGATTGCACACGAGGTCCGGTCGCAGAGCTTGGTCCGTCCCCATCGATCCGACGTCCCCCTGGAACTGCGGGGTCATGGGAAGCCCGGATTGCAGCGCTAGAATCAGGTCCGTCGCCCAGCCGCCGATCAACTTCTTGACGAACCCGCCTCCACTGCGGCCAAACGGCAGCTCGTAGACCAGAGCCGTGGTGAAGCGGTGCCGGTGATCCAAATCCGCCAGCCCTTTCTCCGCCGTCCGGTTCAGGATATTCTGCGCTCCCGCCGCTGACAGACCTTGGCCTCCGCCCCGCCAGCCGGGGTTGTCCGAGATGGCCTTGGAAAACGTGTACGAGGTCAGGAACGTCAAACCTTTGCTGCTTCGCTTCTCTAATCGCAGCGTGCCGGCGTGGTAGTTCGAGAAGGCTGTGGACTGCTCCTCGAAGACGTTTTGCAGGGCGATGATGACCCCTTGTTCATAGGTGATCGGGATAAGACGCCTCAACTGGTTGCGCGAGTCACCGATACCAAGAGGAATGGTCGAATTGTTGCTTAGATCGGGAATCACGGCGGAAGGACCCAGCGGCTCAGCGAGGTTCAACACGATCTGCCGGTGCAGACGGGTGCCCTTCGAACCTGCGTAAGCGACTTCCACGACCATCTGCCCCGGCAGCTCCCGCTGGATGCCGAAGTTCCAGGTCTGAATGTAGGCGTTCTTGAAGTTGGCGTTGAAATTGTTCGGTCCGGGCTGGAACTGCGCCACAGAGCCCGGGCCGCCGTCGCCAAGGCCCGGTTTGCTAATTCGAAAACCGATCAAAGCGTTCGGTACCGGCGGTCCATTCTGTCCGAAGGAAACGTTCTCCTGGTCTTCGATCACCTGCGGGTAGTTCAGCAGCGTGTCACCGTTCAGCGAGATGGGCGGCGTATCGAAGAAAATGCCATAGCCGCCGCGAATCACCGTTTTGCTGGTCCCAAACGGCTGCCAGGCAAAACCGAAGCGCGGCCCGATGTCCTTCTTGTCCGTGGGTGACAAAGAGCGCGGCAGGTCTCTCCCGGCTAAACCGTAGAAAGGCTGGTAACGGTTGCTGGGATCAAACAAGAGATTCGGACCGCAGGCAGCGTAGCTGGGGCACTCTTCCCGCTGTATCCAGGAAGAAATGGCGTTGCGGCTGTCGTACGGAGGTGTGTAATACATGTAGCGCAGACCGAGATTGAGGGTCAGATTGCTTGAGACCTTGTAGTCGTCCTGTATGAAGACGCCCCACTCTCGCGCTGTGTAGTTCAGTTGGAAGTCGCCCACCAACCTGGTCTTTTGCCGCGGCAAGCCGAGCAAGAAAGCTGCCGCGGTGTGTCCCGTATTGTTGACACCCTGGACTCCGGTCCAGCCAATCGTGTCGATCGCGAAAGTACCGCGAGTCCCTCCGTCGTTTCCGAGGGGACCGATCGAGTCCAGTGTAACGTGGCGCAGTTCGCCGCCGATTTTCAGGAAATGCTTGCCCTTGGTAACCGAAAGGATTGCCATCGGCTGAGTAGTGTAGATATCCCGGAAAAACGGTCCGCCGCCGTTGCCGAATCCCGTGAAGCCCGAGATATTGATGGCCGGGGAGCCACGAACGCCGGATTGGCGGACGAAGTCCATGCCAGGCATGTTGAAGATGCCCAGCCAGTCTTTTCCTGCCAAGCCATCCTCCGAACCGCTGCTCTGGAACCATGCCTGGTGGCCGAAGCGGAATTCGCCGACGAACGTCGGGCTGAAGACCTTGGTGTAAGCCACGGTCGTGTTCATGCCGCGAACGTTATCCTCTGTTCCGAATCCGGGGATCGAGCCGGGGCTGTAACCGCGCGAATCCTGGAAGCTGAAACGGCCGTAAATCGTGTCGTTGTCCGTGAACTGGTGATCAACCCGTCCGCTGAAATCTTCGCTGTCGGTTCGGGCAGAACGGCCGTCGAGCCAGTTCTGGATGTTATCCCCGTTGGCATTGAAGGTCCCCGCGGCGTTCGGCAACGGCATGTATTCGTTGTTCTTCACCATCTGCGCCGCAACGGCGTCGAAATGGGTCACGGGGATCTGGTTGTTCACATAGGGCTCGCGAACGTACCGGCCTGAGGGGGTCAGCACAGACGTCTTCGGGTCAAACAACTGGCCACGATTCCACGCTCGGCCCAACGCGTCCGTGCCCGCGGAGGTCGTCAAGAGCGTACGGCTGAAGTCGCCAGCGCGTTGCGCCGCCGTGGGGACCTGGCTGACGGTGGAGCCGCCTCGCCGCTGCCGGAATCCCTCGAAAGAGCCGAAAAAGAATGTCCTCTCGCCCAACGGCCCGCCAAGGTTCGCGCCGAACTGATTCTGGTTGTACTGAGGCGCGCAGGCCTTGCGCGTCGTGATATTGGTATCGCTGGAATCGCAGGGGAAGCTCCGCGAATTGCGGTCGAACAAATTCCGTGCCTGGACGCGGTCATTCCTCAGAAACTCCCAGAGCGTGCCGTGAAACTCCTTGGTGCCCGACTTCGTAACGATGTTCACCTGCGCACCGGCCCCTTTTCCGAATTCCGCCGAGTAGTTGTTCGTTTGGATCTTGAACTCCTGCAGCGAGTCGATGCTGGGGCGAACCGTGATCCGGTTGTTCAGAGGCTCTGTGTTGGAAGTACCGTCGATTTGGAAAGCATTCTGATCGCCTCGAAGGCCGTTAGCTGAGAAGCTGTCGGGGCCGGCCCCTCCGCCCTCTGTGCCTGTGGTGGTGCCCGGCACCAGCACCGCGAGTTGCAAGAAGTTGCGGCCGTTCAGCGGCAGCGCCAGAATCTTCTGCGTGTCTACCACAGCGCCCAGAGTGGCGCTCTGGCTTTCGACCAGCGGCGCCTGGGCCGTGATCTCCACCGTTTCTGTGACCTGGCCGACTTCTAGCGTGATGTTGAGACGCGCATTCTGATCGACTTGCAGTGTTACGTCATTGAGTTCCGCCCGCCGGAAGCCGGATATCTCGACGCTGATGTTATAAGAACCTGGAGTTAGTCCGGGCAGGTTGTACTGGCCGGTCGCATTGGAGGTCGTGGAACGCCGGAAGCCGGTGGCGTTGTTCACCGCCACGACCGCAGCATTCACGATGACAGCACCCGTTGAATCCGTTACAGTTCCTGAAATCGTAGCCGTGCCGAGCTGGGCCCAAGCGGGAGTTACGGCCAACCCGAGGCAGAGACCTGACACCAGGACGAGATAAAGAAGTCGATTTGCTTTTTGACGTGTTCCTCGTTCCATATCTAATTCCTCCGTTCCCCTACGCATTCCCGTGTCCTGCGCAAGCAAGGGAGCCACGCCAGAAAACCTGTGGGATCGATTTGGTGACGCGGTAAAGCGAGGCGGGAAAGACGGAATACGCAAGTTCCCCTACCGCCTGCTTTCGAGCAAACCCCCTGCACATCTTTTGGGACCCCTTGCTGACATAAGGCCCTCTAGGGTCTGATATATCAGCTCAGCCGGATTCTAGGGTACCTACGAGCGCTCTGTCAAGAGAATTCCGACGGTCGGGCTTTGCCCTTTGTCCACCAAAGCGGAGGATAAGCACCGGGGGCGTCATGAAATGGAAATTTCGTTTTGCGCAATAGACGGAACGATGAGGACAGACTCACGCCCTCCACCGTTCGCCCTTGAGCCACCCCCGCACCTCTCTCCCCGCGCTACCTCGGAACCGCTTAACAGATCATAGATTGCGCTGGCCGATTCTAGGCCACTGCGGGAGACTCTGTCAAGAGAATTCCAGCCCCAATATAACTATAACTGTAGTATTTAGCGCGGTTTAGGGCAGCCTCTGGTCACCAAGCAGGCTTCACCGGCTGCATCGAAAAAAGAGGCCGCAAGGTGGGATCCAGCGAACGGCGCGGATTCTTCAGGATCGCCGGTAGTCATCGGCTGGGAGGCTGTCGTCCCCAAAACATTTGAAAGGATGTTGGTCCAGGGTAGTAGAATCAAAACCGGGAGTCTGCCAGATGGGCGCGGCGCGACGTTACAAGGCCGTTATCGCGCAGTTGCGGGTGTTCCTTGACGAGAGGCCCGATCATTGGTGGGTCCATGTCACCGACATCGGGCATCCAGGGATCCTGTTCCAAAGCAGTACCGCCACGCTTGAGGAAGCACAGGAACGCGCTACCGCGTTTGTTCGCCAGCACTTGCTGCCGGAGGTCGAGGGCCAGGAGGAAGAACTTCCCCGTGCGCTCGATTGGGAATTGGTCTGAGACGGCCTGCAAACCCGAGCAGCTACCCCACGGCCAAAAGCAGTTCTACCTCGAGATCTCCCAAGAAAAACCCCGGCCTTGCGGCCGGGGCCTGGTTCGCCATAGTTGCTGCCTTGCTGGCGGCGTCAGTCCGTGGGTCCACCCTCTTTGGAGGGCACCTGGTTGCCGGCAATCCACACCGACTGAAGGCTTTTCGTATTGCCGATGTTCTCCAGCGGGTTTGCGGAAAACACCAGGAAGTCTGCCCACTTTCCTCTTTCCAGCGTGCCCACCTCCTTCAGCTTCAGGCAGTCGGCCGCGTCTTTCGTGGCGGAAGCGAGAATTTGCTCGGGAGTCAGTCCCGCCTTTGCCATCAGGTCCATTTCCAAGTGCTCGAAGTAGCCCTGAAAACGCGCCGGCGGACCCGTATCGGTACCCATGACGATCCTGACGCCGGCGTCGGAGAGCTTCTTGAGGTTGACGGATGCCATCTCAAGAGCTTTCTTGTACTGTTGCGCGCTTTTGCTCTTCTGCATAGCCGCCTGGCGCTCCGGCGCCTTCAGTTGTTCCAGCACGGAGGAGTCCGCTTCGCGCAGGAAAAACGGGTCGGAGAAAAACTCCGGCACCGACTCGTACACGAACGTCGAAACTTCCCGGGTCAGAGTCGGGCACAGACAGATATTGCGCTCCTTCAGCATGGCGATGAGTTCGTCATCCACTTCCTTGTCGCGCACGCTGTGTGCGATGAAGTCAGCGCCGGCGCGAAGCACCCCCTTGGCGTCGTCGAGATAGTAGAGATGCACCGCCACCGGAAGGTTGTGCTTGTGCGCTTCCTCAATCACCGCTTGATAGATCTCGGGAGGCATCTTCTTGCTCGTGCCAAGATTGTCATCGACGCGGATCTTGATGAAGTCCGCCTTCATGGCGGCATCCTCATTCACGACCGCTCGCACTGCGTCGGGGGTATTGCCCGTCACAATGGTGCCCGCCAGCAAGAGGCGGGCGCGGTTGAGATCCGCCGTATTCTGCTCGTCCCGCAGGCTGAAGGACTCAGGACCGTCACCCCCAAGACTCACCACCGTGGTGACGCCGTAGCGGGCGTAGAGGGCGGCTTGCTCGCGGAGGTTCTCGTCCGTGTATACCTCAGGCCCTGTTTGCAGCCCTTTCGCTCCGCCAAGGTGGCCGTGGCCGTTGATCAGGCCGGGCGTCACGAATTTTCCCGTGAGATCGACCTCCTCGGCGCCCGCCGGCACAGCCACGGAAGAGGCCGGTCCGGCCGCTTCGATGCGTCCATCTCGGACAACGAGCACTGCATTCGGTATGGCGGGACCTCGACCGTCAATCAACGTTGCGCCCACGAAGGCCGTGACACCTTCGCCCGCTTGCGGTCCAGGCGGCGCTGAGGAGCAGCCCAACACTAAAAGGCTGGCTAATACGATGCCGGCAAGACGTTTCATAGTGACTCCCGGACTGCGCGGCTCTGGCAGCGCGCAGGTCCTTCCTTTTTGAGAATGTACAGATCTTAGCGCGGCGTCACCGTGTTGTCGAGTGCGGCGGCGCCTCGGGGCTGCCGCTGCACCCTTCCAATTCCCTGGAGTCCTTACCCGGGCGTGATGCTCCTTCTCGACGTGGCACGGCCCCGAATCTCAAAACTAAGGGAAAACCCGCTTGTTCAGTCCACCCGCTGCTTGTCATCATAGCGGCGATTCCTGTTGCAGGTAGAGGAGGAACACCATGCCGCTCAACGTCGAGCCTCTCAGCGTAGGTCCCCTGGTCGGCGCCGTCTCGCCCGCCACGGCCCGTCTGTGGGGCCGCGGTCCGGACCTGCGCTCCAGCGGATCGCTCCGCCGCGTTTTCGGGGCGGCGCGCCTACGCGAAGCGGGGGGAACTTTCGGCGCGCCCCAGTGGTTCAAGCTCAATCCAAATTTTGATTTGACCGGCGTGACGGTGTTCCAGGGGCTGCGCGCCGACTCGCCTTACGAATACGAAATCGGCGCCTTGGTTTGCGACCTTGAGTTCGACGATCTCCCAGCGCAGGCCGACCTTAACTGGCAGCGCGCGCATCGGGGCGGATTTCGCACGGCATCGAGCGACGTGACCGCTTCCCGCTCTTTCGTGTTCGGGTCCTGCCGCTACCTGTTGCGGCTGTTCGGCGGAAGCTGGTTTGACGACCGCGGCGACAAGACCTTCCGGTCGATCCTGGAACAAGTCGACACCGGGCGCAGAACCGATCAGCTGTTCCTGCTCGGCGACCAGATCTATGCGGACGACCTGAACTTCCTTCTCCCCGACCGGGCCGCCGACGAATACATGGCGCGCTACCGCGATGTCTTCTCACAGAGGCATTTCGCCAATCTTGTGAGCCGCGTTCCCACCTATATGACTCTCGACGACCATGAGATTGAGGACAATTGGCCGGCCCGCGCCACCGGAAAAGACAGGATGAAGAAGTACCCGGCGGCCATCCACGCCTATAAGTGTTACCAGCTTAGCCATAGCCCCCTGTTTCCATTCGGCGGCGAGGGCCGCCTGCAAGAGGAACCGCTGCATTTGTGGTATCAGTTCGAGGATGGTTGCTGCGAATTTTTTGTGATGGACACCCGAACCGAAAGGCTCTACGACGAGAGTGACGTCAGAATTCGCATCATTAACGAAGCCCAGATGGACGCACTGAAGAGCTGGCTGGCGGACGGGTCCGGACGCGTGAAGATCGTCGCGACCTCGGTGCCCTTCTTCCCCGACCTGCGTGGACCGGGAGGCGACCGCTGGGACAGTTTCCCGTCCCAGCGCAACGAGATTCTCGATCACATTCGCGACCGGCAAATCCGGCGCGTTGTCTTCTTGTCGGGTGATGTCCACAGTTCGATGAGCGCGGAGCTGGTGCGCGCCGACGAACCGCAGTGTCATTTCCGTCATTTCTTCGCCCTTCTTCTGGCCCTATCCGCACAGCTCGCGGGAGGATTTTCAGCGCACGGGGGAACTGGCCCACGCCCCCGGCTACGAGTTGGGCAGGGGCAGCGACATCTACTCGACGGACACCTTCACGCGCGTCACCGTGGACCCGCAGGGCCTGCACGCCGAATTTTTCGGACGCAAGAATGAGCGGCTTGGCGAGAGCCGGCACCGTTTCTAGGCGGCTCGAATGCGTAGGAGCCGTCCTCGTCGCGATCTCATCCGCCCCGAAGGCCGGCCCGCACTTGGTGATCCACGGCTGAGCCGATACACTGAAAGGACACACGAGGTGCGGGGCGCGCTTCGCCCGCCCGGAGTCAATCGCCGGCGGCTTGGCCGAAAACTCCCGGACACCGCCATCAGCCGGGCACGCATCTCACGGACATGCCAGCCATGAAATCCAACACCGGCGCTGTCACAACCGCTCCTGCCATCACCGAATCTCCGTTCCTCACCGACTACGACCTGCACCTGCTGGGCGAGGGAACGCACTACCGGAACTATGAGAAACTCGGCGCGCATCTGGCGCAGCACGACGGCGTCAAGGGCACGCGGTTCGCGGTCTGGGCCCCCAACGCGGAGCGCATCGCCGTCGTCGGCGATTTCAACGGCTGGAATCCCGACGAGCATCCGATGGCGTCGCGGGGCGATTCCGGCATCTGGGAGTGCTTCATTCCCGGCGTGGCTCAGGGAGCGCTCTATAAGTACATGGTCTACTCCCGCTACCTCGGCTATAAGATCGACAAAGCCGATCCGTACGCCTTCGCGAGCGAGATCCGCCCGCAGACGGCCTCGCGTGTGTGGGATCTATCCGGCTACAACTGGTGCGATGACGAGTGGATGGCGGTCCGGGGACGAAAGAACGCGCACGACGCGCCGATCTCGACCTACGAGGTGCACCTCGGCTCGTGGATGCGCGTGCCCGAAGAGGAGCACCGTTGGCTCACCTATCGTGAGATCGCTCCGAAGCTTGCCGGCTATTGCCAGCAGATGGGCTTTACCCACGTTGAATTGATGCCGGTCACCGAGCACCCTTTCGACGGCTCCTGGGGTTATCAGACGGTGGGATATTACGCGCCGACCAGCCGCTACGGCACGCCGCAGGATTTCATGTATTTCGTCGATACGCTGCACCAGCACGGCATCGGCGTGATCATCGACTGGGTGCCGGCGCACTTCCCCAAAGACGGCCACGGCCTTGGCTATTTTGACGGCACGCATCTTTACGAGCACGAGGACCCGCGCCAGGGCCACCATCCCGATTGGGACACATTCATCTTCAACTACGGCCGCCGCGAGGTTTCGAACTTCCTCATCGGCAATGCGCTCTTCTGGTTTGAGCGCTATCACATCGACGGTCTGCGGGTAGACGCAGTGGCCTCGATGCTCTACCTCGACTACGGGCGCAAGGAAGGCGAGTGGGTGCCGAACCCTTATGGCGGGCGCGAGAACATTGACGCCATCAACTTTCTGCGCCGCTTTAACGAACAGGTTTACGCCGAGCACCCCGACGTGATGACGATCGCGGAAGAATCCACGTCGTGGCCGATGGTGTCAAAGCCAACCTATATGGGGGGACTGGGCTTCGGCTACAAGTGGAACATGGGCTGGATGAACGACATGCTGCGGTACTTTGCGCAGGACCCGATCCACCGCCAATACCATCACGACAAAATCACCTTCAGCATGTTGTACGCGTTCACGGAGAATTTTATCCTGCCGTTCTCCCACGATGAGGTTGTGCATCTGAAAGGATCGATGATCGGGAAGATGCCTGGCGATGAATGGCAGCGCTTCGCCAACCTGCGCCTGCTCTACGGCTACACCTTCGGGCATCCGGGCAAGAAGCTGCTCTTCCAGGGGTGCGAGTTCGGCGTGGTCCCGGAATGGAACCACGAGCACAGTCTGGAATGGCACGTGCTCGAGTATCCGTTCCATCGCGGGCTGCAGTCGTGGGTCCGCGACTTGAATCATTTCTACCGGAATGAGCCCGCGCTCCACAAGATCGATTCCGACTACTCGGGGTTTGAATGGATCGACTGCCACGACAGCCAGGGCAGCATCGTGAGCTTCCTCCGCCGGACCGAGCGCCCGGAGGACACACTCCTCATCGTGTGCAATTTTACGCCCGTGCCGCGCTACAGCTACCGGGTCGGCGTGCCGCAAGGCGGCTGGTGGAGCGAGATGCTCAACAGCGACGCCTCCATCTACAACGGCAGCAATCAGGGCAACAGCGGCGGCCAATACGCCCTGGACGAGTCGATGCACGGCCGCCCGCACTGCCTCCAGTTAACGCTGCCGCCCCTGGCGACGGTGGTCTTCAAGAGAGTTTCGTAGAGGACAAGTCCCGCCTCGTCCCGCGCTGCTTCGTAGGGGAGGGGTCCCACCCCGTCCCGCGCGGCCCGCGTAGCTTTCGTAGGGGACGGGTCCCACCCCGTCCCGCCTTTGCTGCAAATGCCTCGCGCGGATTTTTCCTGTGGCGTGGCGCCGGTGTCGATGAGCAAAACCGTTTCGGACGGCCTTCCCGCAAAAACTGGCTGCAGCCTCCGTTCACACCCCTTTGCAAGTTCTAACCTGTTCATTTGAAAAACCCCGCAGTCCGTCGATGCCGTCCGCGCCGCCCGGCGTGCCTTAGGATGGAAACAGCATCATGATGGTAGAAACGGATCGGAGCTGGGGCCGTGCACAGGCTGCCGCTATCTTTGGCTATTGGCATGGTTTCAGTGCCAAGCCGCGAAAAACCAAGAAAAAAAATTGCAAAACAAAGCCAATCGCTCCTTTGTTTTCAATGAAAGATTGGAAAAACAAACCCAAACAAACCCAATTTTTGGCTTTCGGAAGGCTTCAAAGAATCCCTCGCAACGCTCCTTTGAATTGCGCCTGGTATTGCAACGCGATCCGCGGCAGCACAAGCAGCAAGGGCAGCACGAAAACCCAGCGTCGGTCGCGTAGGGCCAGAACGCCGAGCAGGATCAGCAGCGGCGACATTGTCCGGCCGGTCGCGTAGGCGGACTCCCAGATGTCGAACTTGCCGAGGAGTCCCGCGAAGAGGGTGAAGGCGATGCAGGCCAGCTCGAGCAGTCCCCAGCGGCGCGCCACGAGCAGATAGAACCCCGCCAGCAGTGCGAGCCAGACGCCGGCGATAGCTACTTCCTCGAGCGTCGCCGCCGTCTGCAACCATGACGTCGAGACCGGGTGGTTGATGCCTTGCACCGTTCGCTCGATGATGCCGCTGAAAGGATAACGGGAAAGCCAGGCGGTGCCGTCCGGCGCTGTCTGGGTGTGGACGTAGGCCCACCACCCAAGCGCCGGAGCGGCGCAACCAATGCCGAGACCGGCGGCGCGCCAGTTTCTTTGCAGAGCGGCGTGGGCACACCAAGCGAGCACGAGAATCATGCCGGTTTCCCGCACCAGCGGCGCCGCGGCGAGAATCGCGTAAAGGGCCCAGTCAGGGCGGCTTAACGCTTCATCGTTCCGTGTGGCGTGCCAAACGAACCCCACACAGAGAGCGGCCAGCGGCAGATCAACCGTCATGCGGTCGAGCGAAACCAGCACGGCGGGAATGAGCAGAAAAGGGAATCCCCAGGCGGGGTGATGTCCCAGTTGCTGCGCGTAACGGCTCAGCCAGAACACCCCCAGGAAAACAAACGCCAGCTCGATCGCGATGTACGCAAAGTCCGCGTAGCGATCGCTGCCCGCTGTCAGCAACGCCGCCAACGCGGGAACACCGATACGCCGCCAGCGCAGCCGCGGATTGTCGATGTACGGAGCGAAATCCTGCCGGATGAGCGGATCGTGCGCGATCAGGTGGTAATACTGCGCGTCGTAGCCGGTTTCGTCGTTCACACGATGGGTGTGACCCGCGCTGAGCGCATCGGGCAATGGAGTTTTGGAACCCGTGTAGAACAGGCCCGTCCAGTGGCCCTCGTAATTCCCGGCGACGTTCAGCACGAGCCAAGCGCAGGCGAGCAGGAAGGCAAGCAAGGCGACGGCGGCCGCGCGGCGGACATCCCCGTTCCCTCGTGCTACCGCCTGTGGCATCTGTTCAGGATACAGAGAATCGGAAAGTGCTTTTCGAGAAGGAAAGCGGGTATAGAGTGCGGCGCGCTTTCCCGCCGCTCTTCACTTCACTTTGGGCGATACGATACGATGAAATGAGTTCCTTTGTGCCGGAGTAGCTCAGGTGGTTAGAGCGAGGGCCTCATAATCCCTAGGTCAGCGGTTCGAGTCCGCTCTCCGGCACCAAACAACCCCATTTTGACCCACTAAAGGGCCTTGCTCGTTCAAAATGGGCCCTCGCGGCACGCCGGGAATAGCCTAGTCAACCGGCACACACCTACTGAAGGACCACCCCGCGGGCTTCGAGCAGTTCCCCTGTCGCGCGCAGCAGGATTAGCATGCTGCGCTGGTAGGCGACGGACTGCGCCAGCACACCGGCTTCGGCGTCCACCAGATCGTTCTGGGCCTGCAACACGAAGAAGGCTTCCTGCACGCCCAGATCGTATTTCCTCTGCTCGGCGTCGAGGCGCTTTTGAGCAAAGTCGCGCGCGACCTGCGCCTGGCTGAGGGCGGCCTTGCTGAGTTCGACTCCGGCAACGGCATTGAGCACGTCAAGCCGCACGGCCTGCTCGTCGCTGCGCAGGGCGTAGAGATCGCGTTTCTTCTGAATGGCCGAATTGGCGAGGTCCGCTGCGGCGCGGCGGTTGCGCAAAGGCAGCTGCAACGTCAGCCCGAAGGTGTAGACCGGGTAGCGAAACTGAAAGAGCTGGTCCAGGGCTTGCAAGGCGCCGCCGGGAATAAAGAAATTGGTGGCGCCCCGATCGGGAAAGAAGTTGCCGCTGAGGCCTTGGGAACTGTAGCCGGCGTTGAACGCGAAGTCGGGGCGTAAATCGTTCGTAAATCCGCGAATGTTGAGATCGTCAATTTCAAGCGCCTGCCGGCCCTGGCGCAGCTCGGGCCGCAGCCGCAGCGCGCGGGCCACATGTTCCTCGGGGTCGAGCGTGGCGGCGTTCGAGGGCGGCGCGACTTGCTCGGTGAGAACGATGGGCACATGCCGGAAGTCCGGGTCGAGATCGGCTCCGATCCAGCGCCGCAGCGCGTCCTCCGCCTGCTGCAGGCGGAATCGCTCCTGCGTCACACGGACCTGGGCGGTGGCAAACTGCTGCTCGGGTTGATAGATGTCGAGCGGCGAGATGGCGCCCAGCTCGAGGTGCCGCCGCTGCAATTCCAGAAAGGCGCGCGCCAGCTCGAGACTGTTTTCCTGCACCCGCAGCGACTCCCGCGCGTTCGTCGCGTCCCAGTAAGCGTTCTCCGCCTGTACCAGAAGATTGATGATCCGCTCGCGCACCTGCTCTTCGGTGAGCCGCAGGCGCGATTCGGCGATCAGGATCGGGATACGCTGGATGGCCCGGCCCCGTCCTCGCAGCAGCGGCTGGCTCAAATTAAACTGCAGCGTGCCGCGAATCGTCGGGTTGAAGGTGACGTTGCTGCTGTTGCTGGAACTCTTGATGCCGACATAGCCGATCGAGTAGCTGGTGCCGGTATCGAGCGTCTGGTTATAGGTGAAACGGGCGGTTTGTCCCAGGTCGCTGCGGACGTCGGCGCCTTGCAGAATGTCATTCGACGGCGTCGTCGAGCGGTTGGCGTTGAACGAGGCATTGAGCGTCGGATCAAACGGGCTGAAGGCCGCCTGAATGGCGTTTTCCTGCTGCAGAATGTCGAGCCGCTGCAAGTTGATATCGGGGTTGTTGGCCATGGCCAACTCGATGTAAGCCCGCAGCGAGAGCTGCAACTTCCCGTCGGAATGGAAGTCCTCCAGCCGCGACACCGACTCGATTTCCACCGCCATGGGAGGCTTCGTCCACTGCTCACGAAAATAGGAGCCGGCGGGGAACGTGGAAAACTGCGCGCTCAAAGCCGCGCTCAGAGCTAGGGTGAAACCTGCGAGTCGTGTGAACATGACAATATCCTTCCCGTGAGCGCCATCGTCAATGGTCTTGAGTTACCAAGGGAACCCGTCAGCGGGGGAGAGCAAGACTACTCATAGCGGATTGCCTCGATGGGATCGAGCTTGGCTGCCTGCACGGCGGGGTAAATCCCGAATAGCAAACCGATAAAGACCGAGACGCCGAAGGCCACCATGATCGAGGTGGCCGTCACGACCGTGGACCAGCCGGCGATCGCCGCGATGATGCGGGAGCCTCCGAAACCGCTTGCGATGCCGATCAATCCGCCGGCAATCGAAATGAGCACGGCCTCGATCAAGAACTGCCGTACGATGTCGCGCTGTCTTGCGCCGATGGCGCGGCGGATGCCGATTTCACGGGTCCGCTCGAGCACCGTCGCCAGCATGATGTTCATGATGCCGATGCCGCCGACGAGCAGCGAAATGCCCGCGATACAGATCATCACAACCTCGAAGATGAACTGCTGCTGCTCGCGCTGCGCCAGCAGGCCCGCCGGAACCACCACGGAAAAATCACCGGCGTCGTTGTGCGTCGCCGTCAGGATGGCCGAGACGACTTCGGCGACCTCGATGGGGTTGGCGTCGGCCTTGACCCGGATGAACACACCGTCAATCTCATCCTTGAGGTAGCTGTTGTTGTCCTCGAAACGGCGCATCACGGTGTTCAGCGGCGCCACGATCATGTTGTTGCGGTCGGCGCTTTCGAGTCCCTCGACGTTCGCTTCCGCTGTCGCCTGGGGCGCCATCACGCCGATCACCTGCAGCCAGACATCTTCCACCTTGACGTATTTGCCGACGGCGGCGCCGTAGCCGAGCATCGCGACTTTGGTGCGTTCGCCGAGCACGCAAACAGGCGTGGAACGCAAGTGTTCCTCTTCCGTGAAGAAGCGGCCTTCGAGCAGCGTCACGTTGTAGATCTGGGTGTAGTTCGGCAGCACCCCGATGAGCGCCGGCAGTTCCTGATCGGTGCGCGGCAGAACGGTTGTGGGGTGAAACTGCTTGCGAGGCGACATGGCCTCGACATTGGGCGTGTTTTCGAGCAGCGCGCGGAAATCGCGGAAGGTCAAGCCGGGCGAAAGCTGCCGCACCGCGAGCAGGACGTCGCGGTCCACGGCTTCGTGCGCTTCCACAATGATGTTGTTGACGCCGAGCAGATCGATGTAGCGGATCATCTCCTGCTGCGCGCCGGCCGTGATGGAAAGCATCGCGACCACGGCGCCCACGCCGAAGATCATGCCGAGCATCGTCAGCAGCGACCGCAGCTTATGAGCCAGCAAGCTCGCCAAGCCCATCCAGAGCTCGGGTAAAACGTTGGGAATCAGCTGCATACGCTACCGCGGGCCTCCGCCTCCTCCGCCGGGGGTGCCGCCCCCGGGGAACGCAGGCTGACCGTCACCCGCCGCGCTCTTCTTCTTTTTCTTGGCGCGGTCTTGCTGCGCCGAAGCATCGGGGGATTCAAGGGCGATGGTTTCGCCTTCTTCGAGGCCTTCGAGAATCACGATTTGCGACTCGCTACGTTGGCCGAGCTTGACGCGGCGCGGCTCGAAGCGGTCCCTGTTCAGAGCGTACACAATGGGATTGCCGCCCTGGTTGAAGACGGCTTGGTAGGGAATGTGAACGACATTCGGAATATTTTCGATGATGATTTCGGCGTCCGCCAACAGACCGGGACGCAGGAGGATATCGACGTCGGATCCTTCGTGGGCTGCCGCCGGCAACTGCGCGTTGGCACGCTGCTCGGCGGAGAACTGATTGGCGCCGGTCCGCTGGAACGAAAGAACAGGCATTCCGGCGGACGCAGCAGCCGGTCCGCCACCCTCCGCCGCTCCGCTCGCAGGGGCGCCTTCCTGACCGGCTCCACGGCGTCCACCACCGCCAAAACCGCCGCCGGACTGGCGCATCTGTTGGAAGATCTGCTGCCGCTCTTCCGCGCTCAGCGATGACGGATCGCGGCCGCCCGTAAGCTGCTGCATGCGCTGGCGCATTTGCTCGCGCTGTTCTTCCGTCATCTGCCTGCCGCCGAAGCCGCCACCGGGACCGCCACCCGGCCCCCCACGCCGCTGGCCGGAAGCGCCCTCGGCGCCACTGGGAGCCGCACCGCCAGGGAAGCCCGTTGCGCCGCCTCCCGGCCCGGGCCCGCCGGCGCCGCGAAAGGCGCCGGCCACAGCCGCCGGAAAGCCCGGGTCAGGGCCGCTCTGCGAGGGTCGAGGCCCACCACCGACGCCGCGCTGGGCGTTCTCCTTCGCCGTCGCCAGAATTCGATTGACTTGATCCGGTGAGGCGCCGACGGCCTGGAGCAACTCCTTCATGTCGACGGCCAAAACGCACTCGAACTTCTTCGTCGCTTCGCCGCGGAATACGTTGGTTGCTGCCGTGTTGCCGAGTCTGCGGACCTTGGCATGCACAACTTTGCCGGGCAGGGCATCGAGGCGGATCAAGGCCTCCTGGCCCTCCTGCAAGTTGGCGCGCTCGACTTCTTCGACCTTGGTCAACAAGTCCATGTCGGAAAGGTCGAGAAGCTGGGCGATGGCCATGCCGGCGGGAATCTGATCGCCTTCGCGGATTTGCGGCGTCGTTTGTCCGAAGCCGCCCCGGCCCGAGCGGTTCTCCAGAATCGAAACCAAGCCAGACATCGAGGCCAGTACCCGCGCCTGTTCGATGCGCCTCTGTTCCCTGCTCACATCGAGCTGGGCGCGATTGAGCTGCTCGCGCAGCACGGCCAACTCGGCCTCCCGCTGCTGCAGACGCGATTTGATGTCCTGCTCGAGCTTCTGCAGACGCCGCCGCGACTCTTCGAGCGTCAGAACGTTTTTGCGCGCGTCAATGGCGGAGATCAGCTCGTTGCGCTTGACCTCCAGTTCGGCCCGCCGCACCGCGAACTGCGCTTTCACGAGTTCGACCTGGTCCTGGCTCTTGCGAATCTCGAGATCCGTTTCCGCCTTTTTCAGATTCTGGCGGATCTGCTCGGCGTCGAGCAGCGCGTCTTCAAGGAAGACCCGGCGCTCGGAATCATCAAACTCGGCGATGAGGTCTCCGGCCTTGGCCAGCGAACCGGGAGGAGCCAGACGTGTGATCTGCGAAATCGATCCCAGGTTGGGCGCCGTCAGGGTCATCGAGCGCACGGTCGTCAACTCACCCCTCAGGTAGGTCTTTACCACCAGGTCGCCGCGGCGCACCGTGGCCGTGGCAAGCTCGTTCTCCTGCCGCGGGATCTTGCTGACGAGGTAGTAGCCGCCGGCGACAACGCCCGCCACCACCAGCAGGATCAACAAACGTAGAGCCACTTTTTTCATGACAGATGGTTTTTTGCGCGCTACAGCTTGGGTTTCGCGGCCGCCAATTCAGGATTTTCGAGAGCGATGACCTGCCCTTCCGACAGTACATCATTCACTACGATTTCATTGGAATTGCGCGCGATCACTTCGATCGGCTGGCGCCGGTATCCCGGACCTTGCGCCACGAAGACGGTGGGCTTGCCATCCACTTGAAAACTCGCCTTGGCCGGGATGATGAGCGCGTCCGGCCGCCGTTCAATAATGACCTCGACCGTGGCGCTCATGCCGGGGCGCAGGCGCGAATCCAGCTTTTCAATGGAGGCTTGCGCGGGGAAATTCTTCTCGGGCGGAAAACGCCGGAACACGAGCGTCGCAATCGGGCTGATGGATTCGATGATGCCTGTGAGGACCACGTCGGGCACGGCGTCAACACGCATCCGAACGGCCTGCCCCTTCTCGACACGGCCGCGGTCGATTTCCTCGACACGGAACTCGACGCCCATTGATGCGAGATCCGGGATCTCAGCGATTTCGGCCCCGGCCCAAACGGTGTCGCCTTCCTGAAAGGGCGGCCGGCTTTGCCCGAAAGATCCCTGGGCGCGCGAGTTGGTCAGGACGTTCAGAACACCGTCCGCCGGCGAATGAATAACCATGTTCTGCAGGTATCCCTTGGTGCGGTCTAAATCGCGAACCGCCTTTTGCTTGCGCTCGCCCAGCCGTGTTAAATCGGCCTCCTGGGAGATGTCGCTGGCCTTGGCGGTCGTCTCGGCGTGGGTCAGCTGACCCTGGGAAACTTCGACGTCGATCTTATTTTTCAGGCCTTGGATCTCCGAAAGGATCTCCTGCTTGCTCGCTTCCAGCTTGGCGCGCTCGACATTGTATTCCGACTGCATGATCGTCATGGCGTTCTGCTCGTCGGTGATTGAGTGCTGTGCCCGCGCTTGCACGATCTCGCTATCCACCTGGCGCACCTGGGTGTCGCGCTGCACAAACGACTCTTCCTGCGCGGCCGAATCAAACTCGACGACAACGTCGCCCTTCTTGATCGGCTTGCCGCTTTCCGCCAGCCGCACGATTTGCAGGTTGGGCGTGCGCGGAGCCGTGATGGCGACGTAGTGGTTGCTTTTGACTTCGCCGCGAGCGCGAACCGTGATCAGGAACTCGCGCCGCTCGACTCGGGCCGTCGGAATCTCCACAGCCGCCGCCGGATATAGGCGCAAGGCGGCATAGGCGCCCGCCACTGTCAGCAGCAGCATGACAATCCAGCTGATCCGTTTCTTGGTCTGCGACTCAGGCATTCTCTTGTTCTTATCTTCGCGCCTAGGCTACCAGCTTCCCGCCCCTGGTTTGTCAAGTTTTGTAAAGCAGTTCCAGCGAGTCCCAGCTTCTATCATAGTGACGGCTTGTGTGATGAGAAGGTTATGAGTGGCGCAAAAAAGCCGGTTCCCGCGCGCGGCGGAGAACCGGATATCACGCCGCCGTGGCCGTCCCTGCGTCCAATCCCGCATTCCAGCGCGGGCGCGACGGCCGCCCCCGGGATTCCTAGTCCCCCGCCGAACCAACGGGCTGCAGACTCTCCTCGGCCCGCAAACGTTTCCGCTCCAGGGACCTCTCGGCGCGCTGCTCGAGAAGCGTGTAGATCACAGGAATAATAACCAGAGTGATCAGCGTTGAGACGGTCAACCCCCCGATGACGACACGCGCCATGGGAGCCTGCAACTCGCCTCCCTCCCCGATGCCCAGAGCCATGGGCGCGAGGCCGAGGACGGTTGTCACCGTCGTCATCAGGATGGGCCGCAGGCGCCGCGTCCCGGCTGTGATCACGGCGTCGCGAAGACTGTAGTTGTGATCGCGCCGCAGAAGGCTCGTGTAATCGATCAGGACGATGGCGTTGTTCACCACAATGCCCACCAGCACAATCACACCAAGAAACCCCTGAATGTTGAACGTTGTGTGGGTAAGGATGAGCATCAGCACAACGCCGATGAAAGCCAGCGGAATCGAGAAAAGAATGATAAAGGGGTCGCGCAGCGACTCGAATTGCGACGCCATGACCATGTAGACGAGCACGAGCGCCAGTAGAGCGGCAAAGGTCATTTCCCGAAATGCTTCCTGCTGTTCCTCATACTCAGCGCCGAACTTCAGCTCGTAACCAGGGGGGCGCTCGATGCCGGCGAGGGTCGTCCGTAAATCGTCCACGATACTGCCGAGATCGCGGTCGGCGATCGTGCCGCTGACAACGATGATGCGTTCCTGGTCGGCGCGCATGATTTCCAGCGGTCCTTCCTGGCGCCGCATCCGGACCACGCTTTGAGCGGGAATCGTTCGGCCGTCCGGCAGCATGATCGGAACCTCTCCGACCTGACTCAGATGCAGGCGGTCTTCTTCCCGCAGCCGAACGAGAATGTCGTATTCGTCGCCCTCCTCGCGAAACATGGAGGCGCGTGTGCCGCCGATCGCGGTTTCGAGAGTATCGGCCACTTCCGAGACAGCGAGGCCCATGCTGGTCGCCTTGGCGCGGTCAACGGATACCAGCATTTCCGGCATACCCGGGCGCCGGCTGATTTGCGCCGCGACGACACCCGGCGTTTCCAGCATCGCCCGGCGCACTTCCTCCGCCAGCCGCTGGCTCTGCTCGACCTCATGCCCGCGGATCTCCACCGACAGGCGATCGTTGTCGCCCACGCCACGTCCGCGCCGCCGCATGCCTCCGCGCACCCTGGTGTTGAGAATCATGCCGGGCTCCACCTGTAGCAGCGTGCGCAGTTGGCGGCCGATTTCGCCGGCCGAGCGCTCGCGTTCGCTTTGCGGCACGAGATCTAGCCGCAACTCGCCCGTGTTTGTTCCTTCCGCCCGCCAGGTACTGGCGCTGCCGGCCTCGGTCATGATGTATCGCACTTCGGGAACGTTGTCGCGTATGAGCCTCACGAGCCTTTGCACGACCTCATTGGTGGCTTCGACGCGCGTACCGGGCTCGAGTTCCAGCTCCACTTCGATCTGGCCCTCATCCAGCTCGGGCTCAAGCTCCACGCCGATCAAAGGCGCCAGATACAGCGCGCCCGCAAACAGCGCCACGGAGGTAAGGACTACCGTTTTGCCATGTACGATCGCCCATGAGATGCCCTTGCCGTACTGCTCGTTCATCCGCTCCTGCACCCGTTCCGTCCAGCGGCCGAGGCGTGACAATTTTCCCTTCCCGGCATCCACTTTTCCGGCGCGCAGGAAGCGGGAGCACAAAGCCGGAACCACGGTGAGCGAGATCAGCAGCGAGCACAGCAGCGCGAACGACACCACCCAGGCAAGCTGCTGGAATGTCTGAGCCGACATGCCGCCCATGAACAACACCGGCACAAACACCGCGATCGTCGTCATGGTGGAGGCGGTAATCGCCATAGCCACCTGCTTGCTTCCGATAATGGCCGCTTCCTTCGGCGACCGCCCTTTCTCCCGCAGGCGGAAGATGTTTTCGAGCACGACGATCGAGTTGTCGACGAGCATGCCCACGCCCAAGGCCAGGCCGCCGAAGGAGACGGTGTTGAGCGTGAAGCCGTTGAAATACATCAGGGCGAACGTGGCGATCACCGAAATCGGGATCGCCACGCCGATAATCAAGGTGCTCGAGATGCTTCGAAGGAAGAAAAGCAGCACCAGCACCGCCAGCGAAGCGCCGACCATCGTGGCGCCTTCCACGTTGCGAATCGAATCCCGAATGAACTCCGCCGAATCAAACGGCACGCCGAGCGTGATGTTCGGATAGTCTCGCTGAATTCGTTGGATCTCTTCCCGCACGCCGTCGGAGACCTGCACGGTGTTGCCACCCGATTGTTTGTACACGAACATCCGGACGGCCGGCTCGCCGTCCACGGTCACCAGATAGCGAAGTTCTTCGTGCGCGTCCTCGACCGTGGCGATGTCGCGGATATACACTGGCACGCCGTTGCGCGTGGTGACGCCGACGTTGAGAATATCCTCGACATTCTTGAATTCGCCCTGCGTCCGCAGCAGGACTTCATAACGCCCCTCCTGCACCGGGCCGACGGGCCGATTCAAATTCTCGGCGCGCAGCGTGCTGACGACGCTGGCCACCGAGAGATTCAACGCGCGGAGCTTCTTCAGATCGAGAGCCACATGGATTTGGCGGCGCAGTCCGCCCCAGACATTGGTCGCGGCCACGCCGGGCACCCGCTCGATGCGGTACTGCAGGCTCTTTTCCGCGAAGTGGCGGAGTTCCTTCGGATCCATCTCGCTGGAGGAGACCGTCAGGAACATGACGGGAAATTGCGAGACGTCGAATTTGAAAAGCGTCGGCGGATCGATGTCGTCGGGGAGCGCGCCGCGGCGCCGGTCAATGCGCGCCCGCAGATCGTTGGCGGCTTCATCCAGGTCCGTCCCATAAGTGAACTCGACGCGAACGCTGGTGCGGCCCTCGGAGGAAGAGGACGTGATCCGCTCGACGCCCGGCGCCGACGCCATCGTCTGCTCGAGCGGCCGAGCAACAAGCGTCTCCATTTCTTCGGGAGCGACGCCCTCGTACCCCACATTGACGCTCAGCGTGGGAAATTCCGTCTCCGGCATCAAATCAACCGGGATCTGGACAAACGCTATCGCCCCCAGCAGGATCGCGATTAAACACCCCATCAAGACCGTGACAGGCCGATGGATCGAAAATTCAGGAAGACTCATCTCGATTCCTCGTTTTCTGTCGTTTGACGGCTTTCCGCAATGCCGTCGGCGCCGCCCCGCTGGCGCGGCTAAAGTGGCAAGCCCCGGGCCTCTTACTGGCCGGAGGAAGAAGAGTAAGCAGCGCTTTCCGTCGTCCGGCTCTGCGCCTGGCGGTTGGCTGTCGGAGGACGATCCGCGTCACCCGTAGACCTGTTGTTCGAATTCGGCGAGCCGGCTGCTTTTTGGGGAGCGCCCTGGCCGGAAAGAATTACACGATCACCTTCTTGAATCATGCTGGCGCCGCGGCCGGCGATCTTCACGCCGGGCTGCAGATTGGCCAACACTTCGACGTCGCCCGCCACGGTGAGCCCCGTCTCGATCGCCCGGAACATGGGCCGGTCGCCTTCGATGACGTAGACACCAGGCTGCGTGCCGCGATACACCAAACCCTCGCGCGGAATCAGCGTCGCCTCGCGCGTTGTGCCGAGGTCCAACTTCACCCGCGCAAACATCTCCGCCTTCAGGACTGCATCCGGATTGGGAATATCAATCTCGACGAAAGCCGTGCGCGTGGCGGCATCCAGCACGGGCGCGATGCGCGCGATTCGGCCCCGGAACTCCCGGCCGGGAATGGCGTCCACCTGGACAGTCGCCTCATTACCGACGCGCAGGCGGCCCAGGTTCCTTTCCGGCACGTTTGCCTGGGTCACCATCGTGGAGAGCTTGACAACGCGAATGATCGGCGTCGAGGGACTGACCAGCGCGCCTTCGTCCACGTTGCGCGAGGCCACGATGCCGGCCATCGGCGAGTAGATCTTTGTTTGCGACACCCGGATTTTCAACTCGCGCAGCTCGGCTTCCGCTTGCTCCATCTGCGCCCGCGCCAGCGCCACCTGGGCATTGACCACGGCAAAACTGGTGCGCTTGGCCTCGAAGTCCTGTGGCGCGATCAATTCCTCTTTCAGCAGGCGGTCGGAGCGATTCAACTCGGCGTTGGCGTTATCCAGCTCGGCCTCGCGCTGCGCGAGCGAGGCCCTGCTCACCCCGATCGTGGCTTCCGCCCGGTTCACCTGCTGTTGCAATTCGTCGTCTTCCAACTCGGCTACCATGGCGCCCACGGCCACAGGATCGCCGACCTGGAAATAGAGCTTCTCCACCCGGCCCGTGGCCTTGGGCGTCACATCCACCATTTCCTTGGACTTGAGGGAGGCAGTCAGCAGCAGTTCCTCGCGGACGGAACCTGTTCGCGCTTCAGTCACGTCCACCGTGACGGTGCGCATCCCCGATTTCTTCTTGGCGAACTTGGGGTCATTTTGCTGCTGTTGCGCCTCGTAGACGCGCAACCCGATGAAAACAAGCGCACCCGCACCCAGTAGTAGGGCGACGAACCTTTTTATCCATGTAGCCACGCTGTGAATCTCCTGGGTGCCGGCATTTTTGGACTTCGCACTGCCAAGCCGCATGCCGCCGGCGGCTGGAGGGAAAATTCTTGGGCGGCAGCCTGCTTCAGGGGTGGACCCGGCCCGAAACTTCCCCCTGTAGCTTAACGTAAATCCACCAAACCAATGCAGTCTGAAAGAAGATCCGCCGCTGACAGCGGCTCGAATCACTTTGAAACGGAACCCGCCTTTTCCAATACTTAGGCGTGTCCCGCCGTCGCCAGGTTACTTCCTTCTCCCCTCCAAATCCTGCACCCCCTGATACACTGATCGGACCAGCCCACTGCTCATGGTCAGCACCGAAATCCTGGCGTTAGCGCCCATGTGGTATGTGGCGTTTCTGCTCTCACTCACCTGCCACGAGGCCGCCCACGCCCTCGTCGCAAAGTGGGGCGGAGATGAAACCGCTGCTCTAGGTGGGCAAGTCAGCCTCAACCCCGTGCCGCACATCCGGCGCGAGCCCTTCGGGACGGTGCTTGTGCCTCTGCTTTCGCTCGTGCTCGGCGGCTGGATGATCGGCTGGGCCAGCGCCCCGTATGATCCCTATTGGCGGCGGCGTCACCCCCACCGCGCGGCCTGGATGGCGCTGGCCGGGCCCGCCGCGAATCTCATCCTGGCCGTCCTGGCGGGACTCGCCATCCATGGGGGCATCCTGCTGGGCGATTTCGCGCCGCCCGAGAGAATCGGCTTCACGCGCATGGTCACCGCCGTGGACGGCGAGACGGCGGCCGGCCTGGCGTCGTTCCTGAGCATTCTCTTCTCGCAGAATGTGCTGCTGATGAGCTTCAACCTGCTGCCCGTGCCCCCGCTCGACGGCAGCACCGCCATCGGCCTGCTGATGCCCGAGGACATGGCCCTGAAGGTTCACGATTTCATGAGCCAGCCCGGCTTCGCCCTGATCGGGTTGCTCCTAGCCTGGAACCTGTTCGATCGCGTCTTCAGCCCGGTATTCCTGCTGGCGGTGAATCTGTTGTATCCGGGCATGTACAGGTAGGGAGGAAATTCCGTAGTGCGGACCTAGCGTCCTTTGCGGATTCGCACCACGTTTCTACGGCCTTTCGAGAACGCCACAGATCCGCAGGCGCCGGTAGGGCAACGTCCAAATCCCATCGTGGCAATAGTGAGGCCGCAAGCGCCTTTCGAGTTCGCTGAGAAACTCGTCCCGTTGCGGCTCGGGGACCGGCGCCACCAGGGGTCTGCCGAACATCTCCATCCATCGCCGCAGGCCGTTTTCGCCGTCCTCCAACTTTGTCGGGCGGTCGGCGAGCGCGGCATGGCGCACTTCAAAGCCGTTGCGTTCGAGCAACGTGGAATATTCGCCGATCGACGGAAAGTACCACGGGTTGCTCACGGAAATGCCGCGGGCGACGGCGACGCTGGCCGTTTCCTCCACAAGCAGCCCCGTGTTGTCCTTGCCGCCGAACTCCGCGACGAAGCGGCCTGCCGGCCGCAGCGCCCTCGCGACGCATTGAATCACCTGTTCGGCCTCGGGGGCCCAGTGCAAAGCGGCATTCGAAAATACAGCGTCGAAACGCATTCCCAGGGAGAAGCTTTGCGCATCGGCCTGATGGAAATCGATCGCGGGATAGTTTGCCCGCGCCTTCTCGAGCATTTCCGCCGAGCTGTCGATGCCGGTGACCACGGCTCCGGTGGCGGCGATGCGGGCTGTAAGCTGTCCGGTGCCGCAGCCGATGTCGAGAATCTTCTCGCCCGCCTCAGGATTGAGCAGCGCGAAAATCTCCTCCGCCATTTCCCACACGAACGCGTGCGCATTCTGATAGAGCGATGGATCCCACGGCGCAGAGGGTGTCTTGCCTGTGGACATTTCGTTGGCACCCATATGAATTGCCATTATCTCGAAACCACGAGTAGACGGCCTTTTTGAGGCTGGGCGCCTGCACGCGCCTGCCTGCGCTGCTCGGATCGCCGTTGCACCACCACTGGACGCCGGGAGTCTTTCGGGGGAACCTAGCCCCAGCCGGTGGTGTCTCTAGCGTTTGCGAGAACATTTCGGGCCGTGCGGAGCGTATTAGTCGTTGCAACGTGATTCCGTCTCACTGATGGTTCGGCTCTCAGACATCGTGCGCTTGCCTCGGCTCCGGCGTGAGAGACCGCGCCGCCGCTGTCTCAGTGCCCTCGCGGCGGCGCTCGTATTTCTGCCGCCGGCCACTCCCGCGCAAAATGCGTTTTTCGACCGCTGGCAATCCGCCGTTGCCAGTAACCCGGCCGAAGTGCAATTCGAAATTTCTCTCCCCGAAGGCAAGAGCACCTGGAATCGCGGCGAAATCATCCCGCTGCAACTTGCGCTGCGGTCCAAACAATCGGATACCTGGATTGCCGATACACGGATGTATGACCGCAGTGGGCGGTTGAACTTTACTGAGGAATTTCACGTGGACCCAGCCGATGCGGTGGCCGACCCACTCGATTCTTCCGCGGCCGGCGGCCTAGGCGGCGTCTCGGCCGGCCCTCAGGTCTTGGGATCGGAGCCTTTTGCTTACTCACGCGATCTCAACGAATGGATTCGCTTTCGTCAGCCGGGATACTATCGCCTCTACGTGACGACTAGGCGCGTCTGCAAGGGTTCCGACACCGGGAGATCCCGATGGCCTGAATGCAATTCGCGCGGCCAGGCCGCGGAGATCGTTTCGAACACTCTTACTTTCGAAGTTCGCGAGCCGCCTCCGGGCTGGGCGTCAGCGCAGCTTGCGGCTGCTCTGCGCATCCTGGATGCACCGGGCGACGGCATCGCTGCCGACGAAGCAAGAGTTCAAGCGGCTCGTGTCGTACGTTTTCTCGAAACGCGCGAGGCAGCCGAAACCATGGCGCGGCGCCTGGCGCAGGATCCGCAGACGCCAAACTACGGTTTTCAGCTGGGTGTGCGCAGCTCTCCACATCGGGAGCAGCTTCTGCCCCTGCTCCACCAGCTTTTTGATGACCCGGGCCAGCCTATTACCAGTTCGTTTATTGACACGCTTGCGGGGCTTGCCGCGCTGGCTGAGGCGGGCGAGGCGATGCCCCCTTTTCCCAAGGAAGACCAAGGCGCGCGGGAAAAGTGGCAGGCCGAATCGAAGAGGCGATGGGATGACCAACGGCGCAAGAGCGACGAACTCTATGCGCGTCTGGCCGCCAATGTTGGGCGGAAAACACGGAAAGCCGGCGCCATTTGCCTTAACACGTTGATCACGCGTTCGACCTGGGGCCCCGGACAGTCACTGCCGCCTTGGCACGCGTCCACGGTAGCCCGCCTTGCCGAAGACTTCCATGACTTGCCGGTTATGCTGCAGCGCCGCATGCTCTCTTCCTACTGGGAACGGATCAGCGGTTCCGCGATGATCCCCGTGCTTCGCTCGCTCTACGAGAATCCCCCCGAGGGAATCGGCGCAAACGAAGTAGAGGACCTGGCGCTGCGCCGTCTTTGCCAGCTTGAACCCGGCGAAGGCCGCAAGCTGATTCTCGAACAGCTTCGCGAGCCCACGAAACGGGTGGAGTGGACGACGCTTGCGAGCCTTGACGACAAGACGCTGCCGGAGCTGAACGATGCCCTGGCCGCGCGGCTTGAGGGCGGGGAATACGTCGATCAACTCATTGTGCGCTACGCCGACGAGCAAGTTCTCGAACGCGTCAAGGCCGCCTACGAAAAACGCCAGGCCGAACACGCACAGCGGAATGAGTTGTGCCTGAGCCCTCTGCATTTCTATTTTCTTCGCGTGGATGCAGACTACGGCGAGCGGGAATTGCACCGCGTACTGAGTAAAGGCGGACCAGGCCGCTGCCTCAACCTAGCCTCTCCGCTTCACGACCTTGGCAGCCATGCCATGAGCCCGGCGCTCGAAAAGGCGGCCATCGAATACTTGAACAGCAGCATCGTCACCATCAAGAACGGCGCGGCGGAGATTCTCGGCAAATACGGCTCTACGGCTGCCGAGGAACCGCTCTGGACCACCATGGAGTTTTTTCACGAATGGTGGAAAGGAAAAGAACAATTGCTGACGGAGCCGGTGGGTCAGGAAAGCATGCAGTTCGAGCAGACCCTTCGCATGGCGCTGGCCAAGGCGGATGGCTGGGTGCTCGATGAATCGGGGCTGCGCCGTTTGCGGGCTTTGTGCAGTTCCGACTTGTGCCGACAGGACGTCGATACCTGGATTCAGGCGGCGAGTCCTCCCCTGGCGATTCAACTTTACAGTGGGTTTGAGGACTCGTTCCGCGCCGAGATCGGACAATACGCGGTCCATTCCAAAGAGGACTTGCTGCGAAAGCTCTCCCAGTTCCGTGGGGGCGCGCAACTTCGCTGGGGCTACCGCCCCGCGGACGATGCATCTCCGGGGTTGCGCGCGTCGCGTGATCTCATCGAGGACGCCGTTCGCGCCGCGGGACTGACTCTATTGCCTTCGGAGCAGCCCATCGCGCAGTAGAGACCAACTTGCGCTTACGACCTCCGGCGCTACACTGAAGGGACGGAAATAGTCTCATGCGCCGGACCGCCCCTCTCCTCGCCGTCACGCTCGTTGCCCTGACCGCTCAGGCAGTGATGGCCCAGTCGCGGTTCGCGCGTTCTATGGGAGTGGCCGCGCTACCGCAAGCGGCCTCGGAAACTTCGGGAAGCGCAAATCCGATCGTCGTGATCGAGACCACGAAGGGCGCTATCAAAGTCGAACTTTATCCCGAAGAAGCTCCCAAAACGGTCGAGAATTTTCTGAAGTATATGGACGACGGCCACTACGATGACACCATCTTTCACCGCGTGATCGGGCGATTGATCATTCAGGGGGGCGGATACACGCCCGAGCTGCAGGAAAAGCCAACCCGCAAGGCGATCCCGCTGGAGGCGTCCATCGGCTTACAGAACGCGCGCGGCACAATCGCCATGGCTCGCACGGCCAGCAAGGACAGCGCTACCGCGCAGTTCTTCATCAATGTGGGGAACAACAAGGAGTTTGACCGATCCGCCGACAACTTCGGTTATGCGGTGTTCGGCCACGTCATCGAAGGAATGGATGTGGTGGACGTCATCTCGAAAGTGCAAACGAGCCGCCGCCCGCCGTTCGACGATATCCCCATCCTGCCGGTGATCATCGAGAAGGTCCGGCGCGCCCAACCGCCGAAATGAATGAGGAAAGAGGGCGGGAAGGAACGAACAGCTTCCTTTTTACGCGCGGCTGTGACGCACCCGCGCGGCTGATGTCTGGGATTGGTTTTCCCGCCGGCCGCGCCTACAAAACGGCAAAGATATCGAAGACGACCGACGTTTTGCGGTTGTAGATGACGGCCCGGCCCTCGATAAAGCCCCGACTGAAGTCGGGCTTCAGCGGCGCGAGACGGCCCTCCAACTCCACAGGAAAAGGAACGATCTTCTTTTCGAGCCCCGGCGGCAGTCGGCCCTTCTTCCGCAGCTGCTTCTGCAGGCCGGGCGGCAGGTCGCCGCCGCGCTTGGCCAGGCCGGGCGGCAGAGACCCGGCGTTCGACACAAAGTAGTGTTGGATGATTTCCCGGTCCGAACCGATAAAGATGTCGACGGCGACGTGAGTCCCCGTCTTTGCATCATCGTGCTTGTCCTTTTTCTTTGCGGCTAGCGAACCCCCGGACAGAAAAAGGCTCAGGGCCACCACCGCCGTGGAACAAGTTTTCAGGCAACGCATAGGGACCACCTCCCACCAACTCGGCTAACGACGACCGCGAGCCAGCCGGCCGATTGCTTCTCGCCAAGGTGGCTCGCGGCCCGAAGTAACTATGTTTTAGGATTTCTTCATGATCGTGACAGGCTCACGCAGCTTGAAATTCACGACCGATTCGCTCGGAATCACGGCAGGGTCGCCGTGGGTCGCCATCACCGCGCCGGTTCCTGCGCCGGCGCCCACACCCGCGCCGATCGCCGCACCCTTGCCGCCACCCGCGATCGCGCCAATGGCCGCGCCGACTCCGCTCGCGATGCCGACTTTCGTCGCATCCTTTTTCTTCGTGCTCTTGGCTTCCGTGGCGTAGATGCTTGTGCTGAGATCGATCGTCTCGCCGTCAGCCGTTTCCAGCTTCGTCAGGCGGATCGCCAGCGAGGCGACGCCTTTCACCCGGCCGCCCGGGTCCGATTCCGCGACGACGCCGTAAACTGTGGCGCCCTTGGGGGCGATGACCCAATTGCCATCCACGATCGGCTCGGCCAACGATGCCATGAAACTCTCTCCGCTCGTAGCGGACTTAGTCGAGAGTGTGGTCGTGGTTCGAATCTTGATCGGCGTGCCCGCGTCAAGCGTAACCGCCCGCAGCTTCGGGGGCGCAGGTTCGCTCTTGCTCGAAGAAGCGTTGGGCGATCCCGCGCTCGGAGACCCCACCGTTGCCGCTGCCTCACCCGCTTCCCTGGCGCCTTCCTCAGCTTGCTCTCCGGGCGCGGACGACTTGTTGCACCCCAACGCCAACGCCAGAGCGCCGGCCATCACGAAATACGATGCCTTCTTGAATGCCCAATTTCTCATAGGACGTCCCTCCTCCTCAGTGGAACGAGCACGGAGCGGGCCAAAGAACCCAACTCGCTCCCAATCTGGCTCCTAACATGTTTTGAATCAATCTCTTTGCAATCCCCTGCGGCCACCCGTTAAGCCAAGGGGCAGGTTACTTTCTTACCGGAGCATGTAACATTTTCCACACGCCAAGTCCCCGCCCCGGCGGCCCCGTGGCCTCCGTCGCGCCAAGGGCGCGATCGCTCGAACCGCTCTCAGGCCGCCTGCGGGGGCAAGGGGCCCGCTTGCAGCACGGGCTTTGGCAGCGGAGACGCAGCTACCGGGGTCGCGGCCAAGGCGCTCGCTGTCTCTAATTCCGCGGCTGCGAACGGCGCTTCCCTTCTGGCGGCGCTTTCAAGCAAGGAACGACGGCGATGCTGATGCCGGCTCGCCAGTCCGAAAGCAACCAAGCCGAAGAATGCCCCGAGGGCGAACGCGAAAAGAGTGATACCGAGCAGGAACGCCAAGCCATAGTGCTCGAGGTAGTTCATCAGCCCCTTCACCGGCTCCGTCTCCAGCTCCCGGCCCAGGATCTTCAAGCCGGCCCAAGTGCTGGCCGAATACAGCACCGGCGCGGTGAACGGGTTCATCAGGAACGTACCACCCATCGCCGCGGCGCGGTTCCAACCCAGGCGTCCGGCGATAAAGAACGCCAGCGGAGTGCCCACGGCGAAGCTGGGGAAGACGCCGATGAACGTGCCCAGGGCAAAGCCCAGACCTGTACGTCCCGGAGTCGAATTCTCCCGAACTACGTTCACGGCTTGCAGACGAATCCATCTGCGGAATCTTTTCCAGCGGCTCAAAATCTCTTTTGCCATGTCCTCGCGCCCGGCCCTGATGTCGTCTTGCACGTGCGATCTGCGACGTTTGCTTATCTATCGGACGAGGAAGGGAAAAGCAACGTTTCTCCAACGACGAAAGGATTCTACAGCGTAGACCGGTGGGCTGATAATGGGGGAATCGCCGCAAGGCGGCTCGGGGATAGGGCCTACGCCCCCGACTGCAGAAACTTCCGGAAGGCTTCCGCATCGCGTGTGCGGCCAGGAAACTCGGCCACGATCGTTTCATCGGGCTTGATGATTGCGTAATGCGGAATGGCCGTTGTGCGAAACCGGGTTAACTGCAATTGCTGGTTCACTTGCGAAGCTTCGTCCGGGCCGTCGGTGTAAAGTTCCAGAAGGACGAGATTCCGGGTGACCTTGACAATCTCCGGCTTGGTGAACATGTTCGCTTTCATCCAATGGCAGTTGGTGCAGGCGTAGCCAGTAAAACTGATCAGCACGGTCTTGCCCTGGTCCTTGGCGAGAGCAAGAGCCTTCTGGTAGTCGTCCTTCAGCCAGGGAGACTTCTCGCCCCCGCCGCCCAGCAAAGCCAGCCCCGAATATTCGACCGGCGGCACATAGGCGTCGATCTCGCCCAGACGCCCGCCGAGCATACCGGGAACCAGGCTGACCGCCAGGAAAAGCACAAGGACGCCGAGTCCCAGGCGGGCCAGGCCGGGCGGAGTGTCCGTCTCGTCGGGCAAGCGGAGCATGCCCAACACGTAAAAGCCGCACAGGCCCAACAGAACAATCCAGATCGCCAGAAAGCGCTCGCGCGTGAGGATCTGCAGCTGGTACATCAAGTCAACATTGCTGAGGTACTTGAACGCCGCCGCCAGAATCAGAAACGCCATGGTGCGTTTTGTGCGAGTGAGCCACGAGCCGCTGCGGGGCAGCTTCGAAAGATACGACGGGAACAGCGCCAGTCCAAAAAACGGCAGCGCCATCCCCGTGGAAAACATGGCCATGCCAAAGATCGGCCAGGCGAGACCGCCCTGAATCGAGCTGGCGAGTAGCGGGCCGATCAACGGACCGGTGCACGCAAACGAAGCAAGCGCGAAGACCAGCCCCATGATGAGTGTTCCGAGAATGCCGCCCTGTCCTGACATCTTGTTGAGGCGGGTCATCGCGCCGCTGGGAATGGTGATCTCGAAGGCCCCAAACAGGCTTGCCGCAAACGCCAAGAAAACGAGTGCGATAAACAGGTTCACCCACACATTCGAGCCGAGTTGCACCGTGCCGAAGGGCCCGAGGATCGCCGAAACCAGCGCTCCGAGCCCGGTGAACAGAACGATCACGCCAAGGCAAAACACGGTGGCCTGCACAAACGATGCTTTCCGCTCCCCCGACTGCGTGCTCACAAAATAGGACATGGTGATCGGAATCATCGGGAAGACGCAGGGCGTGAAGATTGCGAGCAGGCCGAAGCCGAACGCCACGGCCGCAAACTGCACGAGACCTTCCGACCCAGGTGCCGTCGCAGGAGCGCCCGTATTGCTTGTCAGACGGAAACCGCTAGCCGCTCTGGGTTTCGCTTCCTCATATCCGGCCGGGATGCCTGCCGCGGACGTGGGTTGGATTGCGCCAGGAGGGGCCACTTGCAGAACCGCCGTGGCTTTACGGCGCACGGGCCGCAGACAAAAACGGTCGTCGCACACCGAATAGAAGACCGATGCTTCCAACGCTGTCTCGCCCGGCGCGGCATCCGGCTTCAGCTCGATGTCATAGAGAAAGGTGACCTCTTCGGTATAGATCTCGCTTTCGAGGTCGAAGTTGGGGTCGTGCTTGACGGTCGGCGGCGGCTGAAACACCTTCCAGCCTGCGACGGCCGGCGATTCCGAAAGCTCAATTTTGGTGAGAGGGGGGCCGTTCCCCTCACCAGCGCCCGGTGTCGTGGGCGCATATAGCCGCCAGCCGGCCTCGATCTTGCCTGTCAACTTTCCCGTGAGGCGGCCTCCGGCAGTCGCTGTTGCCGGGTCAACGGAGAACGACCACTGCGCGGGATCGAAATCGGGTGGAGGAGCCTGGGCTGGCAGGGTCCCAAAAGAGATAAGAAATGCGGCAACGATCATCGCGATCGTCGCTGCCGTCCGAACCGAAACTGTGTGGGACCGCCGGCTGCGAAAAAATCGGGGATGGTTACAAGCGCTGCTCGGAAGCTCTTGGCAAGGAACACAGCCTTTCGAGCGCGGTAGACTGGCCCCTGATTTTTTCATACTGCCTAGTGGTTCGCTCACTGCGGTTCCGCGGTTACCGGCGGCGCTGCACCTGCTCCGATGGTCATCGCCGCCAGCCCGATCTCACCCGCGAGCTTTTCATCCGGCGAAGGACGGCTGCCGCCGCCGAACCAAACCAGCAACTTCGCGCCGTCCGCCACGACCGCCGGGTCGCAGATAACCTGTGCATTCCAGGGGTCCGGGCCTTCCAGCAACGCCGCCGCCGGCCTCTTCTCCCAGTCTACACCGTTGCTTGATTGCGCCCAGCCCACACGCCGGCCCTCGTCACGGTTGCGTCCCGTGTAGAGCATAAAGTACGATTGCCCGGCGAAAAAGACAGCCGGCTCGCCCAACCCGTTCTCGTCGAAACTTCCAGGAGGCCCAACGTCGAGCACCGGGTTCTTGTGCGACTTCTGCCAATGCACGCCGTCCTCGGAGCGCGCCACGCCAAGCCGCTGTAGGCCGAAGCGGTTCTGTCCCAGGAAGTACATGTAGAAGACGCCGCCGCAGCGAATGAGGTACGGGTCGGCGACAGCCGCCTCGTCCCAACTGCCCTGCGGCCCGGTTTCGAGGACGGGACTGCCATGCTTTTTCCACGTGCGCCCGTCGCCCGACGCGGCCAGCCCGATCTGCGCTGCTCCCCGTGGGCCACCGTGATACCAGTAAAGAAACTGCTCGCCGTCGTGGAAGGCCGTGCCGTTGGCGGCGATGTAGTCGCCTTCCCACCCGGCGGCATCGGGTGACAGGATTGGGTTCTGGCCGAACTTTTCCCAGGTGGCGCCGTCCGCCGATGTCGCCAGACCGGTGTGCCAGGTTTTGCCGTCAAAACCGGAATAGAAGTTGTAAAGCGTGCCGTTCCAACGCACAACGCTCGGGTTGAGCACGTCGCTGGCGTCCCAGGCTCCTTCCGGGCCCCTTCCGAGCACCGGCTCGCGCCGCACGTCCCACTTCGCTTCAGCCGGATCGAAGGCCGCCGCGAACGGATCACAACCAGACAGCTCGAAGCGCGCTTGTTTCGGTTGCCAGGAAGGGCCGCAAGCGGTGAGGAAGAGAACAAAGAACAGGAAGGTGTGAAAAAATCGGGGACTGTCCCAAGCGCTTCGGAGAACTTTTCTAGGATCAGCATGCCATCTAGAGCGCGGCTGACTGTACCCGGAATTTTTCACGTCTTCCTGTTCCCGAACTCCCGCAAGTAGAGGTTTACCGTCACGATGGTCCGATGTCTGGGAAACGTGGCGCGGGCCCATGGCCCCCAAACGCAGAAGCCTACGATCAGTGGTGCCAGTGGACGGCCGCAAATCCACTTCAATGTAGCAAGGCGGCGGGTGCGAGATATCGTGCGACAAGACCCGCCACAGCCACGTGATGTTCCACCCATGACTGCCAAACAGTGGCCGCCCACTCGCGCACCATCTCGCGGTGCTTCTCATCCGAATCGCAAAGAGCAACGTCAAACACCGTCGGCCGCCCTCGATCGGACGGCGCCGCCAAGCGCGGCCAGGGATTGACGGTTTCCGCCAATGTTTGCAGAAGTTTTGGCACGCTGGTCGGGGGAATGCCCCGTTCGAGCACCAGATAGAGACCGCAAAGATGAATGTCGACCGATTTGTCCGGATGCGGTCCGCCGGCGTGTTGCACGGCATAGGCATCGACCGTCAACTGATGAATCTGCCCGAAGAGCACCGCGTTACTGTACTCGGCGGCCAGCACTTCGGTGTAAACGCTCCAGCACTCTGCCGAGGCATGGTAATAGCCGTCGAACGATGCTCTTTCGCTCGCGGGCATTTGCAACCCGCAGCCGGGGCAGGTGGTTTCGAGGGGAGAGGCCATCGCGGTTCCCGGATTTGAATTGAGCCAATCCATCGAGGATCATCTCTTCAACGCCAGCTCAAAACGAACACCTTCCGTCCTTTGCAGAGCGCTCAGGATGCCCGCAAGATTCGCGGCGGAGGGGCTGCCTTTGGGCCCAAGCATGCGCATAAGACTCTTCGCGGGAATCTGCGTTTGCTTTTCTAGGTCCTGAAAACCGACTGTCGCGTTGACGTAATCGCGCAGCACAGCCTTGCCGGTGTCAAGGTCTCCGTTGATGATGCACTCAACAGCTTCACGCAGGAGGGCGTGGCGGAAATCCGGATCACGCTGTGCACGCGCTCGAATGGTCTGCTTGAAGTTGTGAGTAAGGGGCATTTACTGAGTCTCCTTTTTCTTTCTTCGCTTGTAGTCGGCCCAGCATTCCTGCGCTTTCGCAATGTCTTTCTCTTGCCGCTTCTTTGTGCCGCCGCCAAGCAAAATCACGAGCGTCTCTCCGTCTTTGCCGAAGTAAATGCGGTAGCCGGGCCCGAAGTCGATCTTGTATTCATAGACGCCCGAGCCGACGCCCCTGACGTTTGAGAAATTTCCTTGCTCCATCCGCACAAGAGCTACGGTCACTTTGGCAGAGGCCGGTGCGTCGAGACCGTCGAACCAGGTGCCGAACGGGTGATTTCCGTTCTCGTCAATGTAGGCGCGAAGATCAACCACCCGCCTTATAGTAACATATTTGTTACTATCAGCTCACTCCTCCCACTCTGCTAAGCAATCCGCTTTACGGTTCTCTCAGCAACCCCTGGTGTATTATTGGCCTAGCGCTGTAAGCCGTGTGGAGTGAAGAACTTGCTCCCGTGGCCTGGTACGGGAGTGTATGGACCCCGCGTTGGCGCGCGACCTGATTCATGGACTTCGATTCGCTATTTATCATGCTCGGTCTGGTGCTCGCGGCTTTGATCGCCCTGCCGATCATTGCGCTGATCCGAACCGCACGCATTGGCCAGTTGGAGCGGAGGCTGGCCGGGGTGGAGGCGGCGCTGCGCCGGGTCATGGAACAGCAGCAAGCGCCTCCGGTGACCGCGGCAAGACCGCCTGAAGTTGCTCGCGAGCCGGTTGCGCCTGCGCAACCAATCGCGGAACCACCGCCCGCCGCCGAGCCCGTTTCCGCTTCCGGCCCTGTGCCATCCCAGCAAGCCGTGTTCGCACCTGCGCCGCCCGTCCGGCCGGCAGCTTCGTCCTCGACAGCGCCAGCCTCGTCTCGCGGGATCGAGGAGATCATCGGTGGCCGCTGGCTCGGGTGGATCGCGATCGGACTCATTCTCTTCGCGGCGGCCTTCTTCCTCAAATACGCTTTCGAGAACGAGTGGATCGGGCCGCTGGGCCGCGTGATGATCGGCGTGCTGGTGGGTTTGGTGTTCGTCTGGGCCGGCTGGCAACGTCATCAGGCCGGTTGGCGTTACTTCGCCCGGACGCTGACGGGCGGCGGTCTCACGCTGATCTATCTTTCCGCCTACGCTTCGTTCGGTTTCTACCAGTTGCTCGATCAGACGACGGCCTTCGCGGTTTTGGCGCTGATTGTCCTGCAGGGCTACCTGTTGGCGCTGGCCTACAATTCGAGCGCCATCGCCGTCGTATCGCAGGTAGGCGGTTTTCTCGTGCCGGTTTTGCTTTCCACCGGACAGGACCGCTACGGCATCCTGTTCAGCTACATCGCCGTGTTGAACGCGGGTGTCGTGCTGCTCAGCTTCATGCGCCGCTGGCACTGGATCGGCTCCCTCTCGTTTGTGTTCACGCATCTGCTCTTTTGGGGCTGGCATGCGAGCCACTACCATCCGGAAAAGCTGACACCGGCGCTGCTTTTTCAAATCGCGGTCTTCGCCCTGTTTCTGCTCGGCGATATCGCGCCCCAGGTTCGAGGCCGCGCGCCGACTCTGGAGCAGTGGGGCCGCCTGTTCGTAAATCCGTTCGTTTTTTTCGCGACGGCCTACGCGCTGCTTGAGGATGATTACTCCGATTGGATGGGCGCCTTTGCTCTGCTCATGGCGCTGCTCTATGCGGGTTTGGCGCGGGCCGGCATGTCCGCCCAAGGCGGAGACCGCAGAACACTGCTGATCTCGATCACCGTGGCGTTGACGTTTGTGACGCTGGCGATTCCGATTCAGCTCGAATCGAATTGGATCACTCTCGGCTGGGGTGTGCAGGGAGCCGTGCTCACCTGGCTGAGTCTCCGAATGCGCAGCAGTAACCTTCGCCTCTTCGCGGGAATCGTTTTTGGCCTGGCTCTGTTTCAGCATCTCGCCAACGACACGCCCTGGCACGGCCGTCTGCTCTTCACACCCGTTGCGAACCGCTACTTCCTGGGCGCGCTGGCGCTCGTCGGATTGCTGGCGCTGGCCGCCCACTTGGCGCGGCCCGCCGACCGCAGCTTCGCCGTAGCCGCTTTGCTCTCGGCCTTGGCTCTGTTTTGGCTGGCCATCTCCGTGGAAACCTACACCTACTCGGACGCTCTCGTGTCTGCGTTGCCGGGCGAGCGCGAGTGGGATCAGGTGCGCCAGATTCGATGGTTCGGCCAGAGCGTCCTCTCGGTGCTGTGGTCCGTCTACGCGGCGGGTCTCGTGGCGGCGGGCTTTCGATCAAAATGGTCGGTACTGCGCTGGTCCGGCCTTTCGCTGTTCGGCCTGACCCTGGCGAAGGTTATCCTCGTGGACATGTCGCAGCTCGAGCAGTTCTATCGCATCGTAGCTTTCCTGGCCCTTGGGCTTCTGTTGCTGGGCGTTGCGTGGGGCTATCAACGCATCACACGCAAGGAGCAGGCCGGATGAAATCCCCCGCGGCGCGTGTTTCCTTGACAATGCTTGTGGCGGCGTTGGCTCTCGCGGAACCGATCCGCGCGCAGGTCGATGAGCCGCTGGTGCGCTGGCCCTACTACAAGGAAGTCGCGCTGCCTGCGAGCAGCGATGGCGGCGGGCTGTTGGACTTCGTGCTTGATGTCGAGGCGCTTGGGCAGTCGCGAACCGACCACGCCGACCTTCGGCTGTATGATGCCGCCGGCAAGGAGATTCCCTACGCTCTGCGCATCCTTCGCGAAAGCAGCACTACCGAACTGCTCAAAGCCGAGGAATTCAATCGCGGCGTGCGGGACGGCTCGGCCGAAGCCTCGTACGATCTGGGCGAGCAGCCGGGCGAGCACAATCAACTCGAAATTGACACCGCCGGCGAAAACTTCCGGCGGCAAGTCAAAGTCGAGGGCAGCTACGACGCGAAGCAATGGTCGGCCGTGGTCACGGAGGCCTTCATTTTTCGTTTCTCCGCGAATCAGGGCCGGGCGGATGAGCGCAGCGTCTCTTATCCGGTGAGCCGCTATCGCTACCTCCGCGTCCACGTTGATCCGGACCCGCAAGCGGACCGCCAGGCTCCCGTGATCCGGGGCGTCACCATGCATCGCACTCTGCGGCAACCCGGGGAAACGCTGGCATTTCCGGCAACGGCGGGCGAGCGCTCGGCCACCCGGCAGAACAGCCGCGCAGCTTCGGCTTACGGCCTTTCCCTTGATCGGCGTATCCCGTTGCACGGACTGCGCCTGATCGTTTCGGAGAAGGAGTTTTCGCGGCCTTTCCAGCTTGAAGTTCTCGGTGATGAGCAGCCCCCCGTCCGCCAAGTTTCCTCGGGTCAACTGATGCGCCGCGAATCGTGGAATCGCCAGGAAGAAATTATTGGCTTTCAGGAAGTCTTTGCCGACCAGCTGCGGCTCACGGTTACCGACGACCGCAACGCGCCGCTGACGATTACAGGTGTTACCGCTTTAAGCGCCGCGCGGCAGGTTCTTTTCGAGGCCGCCTCGGCCGGCGCCGGTCCGCTCAAACTCTACTACGGATATGCCAAGGCTTCCGTGCCCCACTACGATTTCGCCGATGCGCTGCCGCGGGACTTGCCGCAACCGCCGGTGCGCCTCTCGCTTGGCCCCGAGCAGGCGAACCCATCCTACGAACCCGAGCCTGCCCCGGTCACGGAACGCGCGCCATGGCTGATCTACCTTGTGCTCGGCGTGGCCAGCCTGGCGTTGTTCGCCGTGCTGTGGAAGTTGACCCGCTCGCTCACGGCCACACGCGAGCCGTAGATCCACCAAAGGGCGCGAACCCCTTTTCTGGCGGACCCCTTTTAAGACAGGGCTGGATCACCAATCTGATGTATCTGATGTAGAGGAAACCCTCACGCCATCTTGTTGAGGCCGTCGAGCGCCGCCACCTTGTAGGCCTCGGCCAGTGTGGGGTAGTTGAAAACCGCGTCGCGGAAATACTTGACCGACCCGCCATGGTCGATCACCGCCTGGCCGATATGGATCAGCTCAGTGGCGCTCTCGCCTAGGATGTGCACCGCCAGCAGTTTGTAGGTCTCGCGGTGGAAGAGCAACTTCAGAATTCCCGCCGAGCCGCCGCTGATGTGCACGCGTGACAACTCCCGAAAACGCGCCACGCCGATTTCATACGGTATCGCGTCCCGCGTCAGCGCCTGTTCCGTGGGTCCGACCATCGAAATCTCGGGGATGGTGTAAACGCCATAGGGAAGCTGCATGTCGGCGGGGTGCTCGTTGCGGACGCCGAAGGCGTGCATTGCCGCGATTCGTCCCTGCTCCATGGACGTGGATGCCAGGCTCGGAAAACCGATGATATCGCCGACCGCGTAGATGTGGCCCAGCTCGGTCTGAAAGTTCTTGTTGACCTTCAGCCTGCCGCGCTTGTCTGGGTGGAGACCGATCGCTTCGAGACAAAGGTCTTTGGAGGATCCTTCGCGCCCCGCGGCGAACATCAGAGAGTCGCTGGTGAGCTCTTTGCCGCTTTCCATCGTGACGCGGACACGGTCATCGTCGGTCCGCTCCACGGCGCTTACTTCTTCGCCGAAACGCAACGTAATGCCTTCATCACGCATGTGGTAATAGAGCGCATCTTCAATTTCATCATCCACGAAATCGAGCGGGCGCTCCCGGCCGTCGATCAACGTCACCCTCACACCCATCACCCGGAAGATCGTGGCGTATTCCGTGCCGACGATGCCGGCGCCGACAAAGGTCATCGTCCGCGGCATCTCGCGCAGATTCAAAAGGCCGTCGCTGTCGATAATGCGTTCATCGTCGAACTGGATGTTGGCCGGCCGGGCGGGGCGGGTACCCACGGCGATGACGATCTTCTCCCCCTTGAGTACACGGGACTCCTCCTGGGTTGTGGCCATGATGGTGTGCGGGTCGGCGAAGCAGCCTGTCCCCGGAATAATATCGACGTAGTTGCGGATCAACTGGTCCCGCACCACGTTCGTCTCGCTCTCGATCACGCGCTGCGTCCGGAAATTCAGATCCTGCATCGTGATCTTGTCTTTGACTCGATATGCCGCGCCGTAAAGTTCCCGCTGCCGCACGCCCGAAAGGTACGAGACGGCCTCTCGCAGCGTCTTGCTCGGAATCGTCCCCTTATGCAGGCAGACGCCGCCGATGCTCAGCTTTCGCTCGACGATCGCAACTTTCTTGCCCAGTTTGGCCGCGGAGATGGCCGCTTTCTGGCCCGCGGGACCGCTCCCGATCACGACCAAGTCGTACTCGGTCATGCCTTCCTCTCCTCGGAAAATGTGCGCCAATCAAGCATTAAAGTCAGAGATCACGAAAACCTTCGCCGCACAGCCGGGAGCCCGCGGGGAAATCAATGGGCGGAGTCAGGGTCGACGTTCTCGCGCCCTGGCGGGCACGGTTATTTCACCAGCCGGTCCAACTCATCCACACGGTTCTCATAGTTCTTCGCATAGTACGAAAGGTATTCTCCCGAGCGCACGCGCGAAACCCAGTCCGTATGGTTACGATACCAATCCACCGTCTGCCGCAGGCCGGCTTCAAACTCCACCACCGGCCGCCAGCCCGTGTCGCGCTCGACCTTTTCGCTGGTCAGGGCGTAGCGGCGATCGTGGCCGGGACGGTCGGCCACCGGCTGCAACAAGGATTCGGGCTTGCCGGTGGCGGCCAGAATCTGGCGAACCACATCGATGTTCGGCAGCGCCCGGTTGCCGCCTATGTTGTAAATCTCCCCGGCGCGGCCTTTCCGCAGCACGGCCGCCACAGCGCGGCAGTGATCTTCCACATGCAGCCAGTCGCGGACCTGCATGCCGTCGCCGTAGATGGGCAGTGGACGGTCTTCGAGGGCGTTCGAAATCATCAACGGGATGAGCTTCTCCGGGAACTGGTACGGCCCATAGTTGTTCGAGGCCCGCGTCACGATGGCTGGAAACTTGTATGTCGTGAAGTACGAGAGCGCCAGCAAATCGGAGCCAGCCTTCGAGGCCGAATAGGGGCTGCTGGGCCGCAGGGGATAGTTTTCATCCGCCTCGGCGGGCGCGGCAATGCTGCCGTAGACTTCGTCGGTCGAAATGTGGACGAAACGCTCAACTTTTTGCGCGCGGGCGGCCTCCAGCAACGTGAATGTGCCCACGAGGTTCGTATCCACCACCGGCTGTGGCGAGAGAATGCTGCGGTCCACGTGCGACTCGGCGGCGAAGTGCACGATGGCGTCAGGCTGAAACTCGGCCAACGTCGTGCGTACGAGCGCCGAGTCGCAGATCGTGCCGCGAACAAACCGGTGCTGCTCGTGGCCGCTGACCGCCGCGAGATTTTCGAGGTTCCCGGCGTAGGTCAGCGCGTCGAAGGTGAGGACGCTGTCGCCGCCCGCGATGCTGAGACGCACAAAGGCCGACCCGATAAAGCCGGCTCCTCCCGTAACGAACAGCTTCATTTGTGCTGCGTCTCCCAGTCGTAGTGAATACCGGAGTGGTTGTGAGGGATCCGCCCTTCGTCACTCGGATCGTAGTTGCGGTCGGTGACGTAGACGAGCATGGCAGGCTCCGTGCCGATCACCTTGTACCCGTGCGCCACCCCGGGAGGGATGATGAGCTGCCAGGGCCGCAGCGGGCCGAGATACAGGGTGTTGCGCTCCCCAAAGGTCGGCGAGTTCTTCCGCAGATCGGCGAGCGCCACCTGCAGCATGCCCTGCACCGGCGCCCAATAGTCCGTTTGCCAGCAGTGATAGTGAAACGCTTTGATCGTGCCGGGGTAACTGAGGGCCGCCGACACCTGTGTTGTCTTGGGGTCGAAGCCTGCCACAAGCCCTTGCCCGAGGCGCGCCACCTCGAGGAAGTAGCCGCGGTCATCGGGCCAAAGAGCAAGAGCCGCGGCTTTCACGCCGCTGATCAAATTCTTGGACTCCGTCCCTGTGATCACGTTGCCGATGCCGTGTTCACAAGCGGGGATCTCCAAGGGAAAGTCGGGCGGCGATGTCAGTGAAGAATTATTGGTCGAAGGGCTGCTCAAGGTCGGGGTCCAGTGTCGTGTCTGAGGTTTGCCGGCCGTTTGATCTCGGGGGACGGGAAGCTCGCGGGCGTCCGGGCTGCGGCTAAATGCCAGTCTACCAGGACGCGGACCGTGGCATCTCCGGCGCCTCCCGGTTTTGGAGGGTGTCATTTGGGGCAGTGGGTTTGGGCAACGCCCTCTTTGCGCCGGTGGACGGCCCAGGCCCCCGCAGGACCCCTGCTCCCCCCTACCCCGCCAGCAGCCGCTGCAGGTTGCCGCCCAGAATCGCGCCCCGATCCTCGCTGCTCAACTCCAGCTCTTGCAGGATCGGAAGTTGCGTTTCGAGAACCGCCGCGTTCCATCCCCGTGGAAAGAACGAAGAATCCGAGCCAAATAACAGACGTTTAGGTCCGAATATCTCTAATGCCTTCGCGAAAACGTCCCGTAGGCTGATCCCCGGTGTCTGGTATTTCACCCAGGAATTCGTGCTCGACGTGTCGAGGTGGACGTTCGGACAGAGATCGCCCAGCATCAGCGCCTCGCGAAAAAAACCGGCTCCGAAATGGGGGATCACAAAATTGACCTTGGGGTGCTCCAGCGCCACGCGGTGCAGATCGACGGGATTCGAGCAGCTTAAGTCGAACTTCGACGCCAGCCCCAGTTTCTTGCGCACGCCGACGGTCAGCACCCCCATGTGGACGAATACGACGACCCCTTTCCTCCCGGCCGCCAGTTCGCAAACGCCGCGCACGCCATCGTCATGCACCGAATAGCGGTGCATCGCCGGAAACAGGCAGATGCCCCGCAGGCCGAGCTTTTCGACGGCGTTGCGGGCGCGTTGCAGGCCGTCGGGCGCCGCCGGGTTCAGCATGAAATAGCCGTGGATGCGGTCGGGAAACGCGCGCGCCGCGTCGGCCACGGACCCCTCGTCCCCCGGCAAACTCGCCATCAGCGCGATCTGCTCCACGCCGTGCTTGTCGAGTTCCTGCACCCAGCGCGAAGCCAGCTCCGTGTTGTCGGCGGGCGGCAATTCCCATCCAAGCCTGGCGGTAATGGCTTCCGGCGTTTGGGCCTCGGCTGGGCCGTCGATTTGTTTCCCCAGGGCCTGAAAGAAACTTCGCCCAAAAAAATGGGCGTGGGCATCGCGGATGGGGAAATTGTGCAGATTTTCTTGCATGAGAGTAAACCCCTTTGTTTCAGAAGGTTGAGTGATGCTGTGGCCGTCTTGCAAGCGTTTCTAGCTCGGAGTTGATGATAAAATTGGCCCCTAGGTTTCCTAGCGGAAGAGCTTGCATTAGGTATGGACAACCAAAAACTTCGTACACTTTATTGGACAATGCGTTGGGAATCGTCAGAGTCCGGACCTCACGATTTTGGAACAACCCGACGGTTTACCTGCCTATCGCCTAAAGAAAAAGGACACAGCCAATCCAGACGTTGAAAACGGCTCCTGCCGGAGGCGTTGTTGCTCCGGTAGCAATTCCACGTACCCAATGCCTTTCCGGCCCATTCTTCTCGCCTCTCTTGCTTTGTGGCTCAGCGCTGCAGCAAGGTTGTCGGCGCAGTTGACCATAGAGGGCCCCGACGTCTTTTCCTTGAGGGGTGAAGTGGGTGTTCCTTTCTCTTACTCGTTCGCCGCGAGCGGCGGTCTTCCTCCCCATAGCTGGAAGCTCAACAGCCCATTTGGGCCAAATCCTCTGCAGATAGATGCTAGCGGAACCATGGCCGGGGAAGTCTCCGCCTCGACGGAATTGCTTCTCTCCGTGACCGTGACGGACGCAAGCAATACAAGCGTATCAAAACAGGTTGGAGTTTTCTTTCGACCTCCGCTTGTCATTACTACCACCTCGATGTCCAATGCATATCAAGGCGCGGGCTATTTTTTTCCACTGGGCGCCGAAGGCGGGAGTTCGCCGTATAACTGGACTCTTGCACCGGGGTCCAATCCCTTGCCGGCTACTCTCAGTATGGACATCAGAGGCAACATTGTTGGCAATGTAATGGTGGCTCCGGGCACCTATAGTTTCACCGTTCGAGTGACCGACACTCCGCTCTACTCAAGGTATCCCAGCTACACCGCGACGGGCCAGGTATCTCTGACAGTGCTCGATTTAGGTGTGGTACTGCTCCACACACTGACACCTCACTCAACGCCAGCCGGGGGTCCACCTTTCACCTTGACGGTTGATGGGGACTATTTCACGAACAACTCCGTAGTCCGCTGGAATGGCTCAAACCTGACAACGACCTACGTAAGCCCGCAACGGCTGACGGCCTCGGTGCCCGCATCTTTGATCACGAACGTGCAGGAAGCGGAGATCACAGTTTTCGACCCGGCGCGTGGCTCCAGTTTGGCAAGCCTGTTTCAGGTCACAAGCCCCGGCTTGGCCATCTCGGGCCTAGCCCCATCAAACGCCGTTGCCGGGGGCGGTTCCTTCGCGGTCACGGTCTTGGGGACGGGCTTCGTTCCTGAATCCCAAGTGCGGTGGAACGGCACGAGCCTGGTCACTTCGTTTGTGAGCGCCACGGAACTAACCGCAACCGTCACTGCTGCTCTGCTTACAACGCCAGGAGCTTTCAACGTGACTGTGTCCAACCCGGCTCCGCCTGGAACCTCCAACGCGAGTCCGTTTCTTGTTGAGTTTCCGGTACCGGCCCCTACCAGCCTCAGTCCAGCCAACCAAGGCGCTGGAGGGGGGGCGTTCGTGCTGACTGTGACAGGTACGGGCTTTTTCCCTCAATCGGTGGTGCGCTGGAATGGCCAAGCCCTTTCCAGCACTTTTGTCAGCTCCACGGTGCTACACGCTAACGTAGGGGCCGCACGTATCGCCACCGCCGGCAGCGCGCAGATACGCGTGTGGAACCCGGGCCCTGGCGGTGGGGAATCCAGTGCGCTCACTTTTGTGATCAAGGCGCCAAGCGCCGCACCCTCGCCTGCCATCACGCTCTTGAATCCTTCGGAGACGGTGGCCGGAGGGAACTCACTGACCGTTGCCGTTCAAGGCACTCACTTTGTGGAAGGGTCACAAGTGCGCTGGAACGGCATAGCCCTGCCGACAACGTTTGGCAGTGAGACAGCGCTAACAGCGGCCGTCGATGCCTCGCGCATTGCTTTGGCGGGGTCAGTGCAGGTTACCGTTACCAATCCTGGGCCCGACGGCGGCACGTCGAATGCCCGCGTCTTCACCATTTCGGAGGCCGGCGATCCACTAGTGAGCCTCAGTGTCCTTGGAGGCGTGCTTCCCGGACAGCAGAACCACGTCGCCGTCACCCTCTCGCACGCAGTTACCTCAGCCGTTAGCGGTCAACTCAGCTTGACGTTCTTACCCGATTCGTCGCTCTCAGGTGACCCCAACGACCCGGCCATCCAGTTTTCACCTGGCGGCCGGACGGTGAGTTTTCTCGTACCCGTCGGACGCACGACGGCAGACTTCGGCCGCGGCATTTTGATGTTGCAGACCGGCACAGTGGCCGGCCGGGTCACGGTCACGATGACGAGCCTTCGCAGCGGCAACAAAGATATTCTGCCCTCGCCGCCCCCCGTACAAACGCTGCTCGTGAATCAAGAGGCCCCGAGGATCACCGGCCTCCGCATCATCAACCGGACCACAACGAGTTTTGCCGTCGAGGTGGAAGGATTCACCACACCGCGTGATCTCACGCAGGCCACGTTCCAGTTCACACCCAAGCCAGGCCAAACGCTCACGACGCCGGAAACCGTTGCTGCTTTGAGCGAGGCCGCGCGGAACTGGTTCCAGAATCCGGCGTCGTTCGATTTCGGCAGCCAGTTCGTCTACACGAAGCCTTTCACCTTCGAGGGCGGCGTCGACTCAATCGCTTCCGTCTCGGTCACGCTGTCGAATACCCTGGGCCAGTCCAACAAGGTAAGCACCAGCTTTTGATCCCAATTTGCATGCGTATGGCGCGTTCCATTCTGGCCTTGGTGGCCCTGCTGTTCGTCGCGGCAGGAAGCTTGTACGCGCAGCAGCCCTTGACCATGCTGACGACCTCGCTGCCAGTTGGCGTCTTGGGAACGAGCTATTCGTTTTCTCTGAAAGCCACGGGCGGCCAGCAGCCCTACACCTGGAGCACTGGTGGAGCGCAGTTGCCCATCGGTGTGAGTCTGTCCGGCTCCACGATCGCGGGCACACCAGCGTGGCCGATTGGCGATTTCCACGTTTCATTGAGGGTTACCGATGCCGCTGGTACTACCGTCAGCCGCTCGCTGGGACTGACGGTAGTAGAGCAAACCCCGTTGATCGTAGCAACGAATTCCCTCGACCTGGCCCCCTTGGGGCAACCGTATTCGTTTGCGCTGAGTGTCGCCGGTGGAGTGCCGCCGTATTCTTGGATTCCCTCGCCCTTGCCGGTACCCTTCCCCAGCGGATTGAGTCTGAGCGCGTCGGGGTCGCTCAACGGAACTCCGGTGGCGAGCGGGCCTGTAATGGTGCGGGTCACCGACGGCCTTGGGAGGTCGGCCGACAAGGCTCTTTCCCTGATGACTCTGCCGTCGATCGCGATTCAGACAGCTTCTTTGCCCGGCGCCGTTCTGGGAATTCCTTATTCGCAGCAACTCATCGCTAGTGGAGGCAGCCCACCTTACACCTGGAGCATCGTGGTCGGCAATGTAAGCGGAATGACCTTGAGTCCGAGCGGCACGTTTTTTGGAATCCCGAACTTCGCCGCCCAAAACAGTGTAGTGGTCAGAGTAACCGATGGCTTTCTCGTCACTACTGGAATCTTGACGATTGAGACCATTCTCCCCCTTGAAATACTGACTCCACCATTAGGCACGGCGGTAATTGGCCATTTCTATAGGCAGGGTATCGGCGCTAGGGGAGGAATGGAGCCCTATACCTGGAGTCTTGCGCCAGGATCGAAACCTTTGCCTCCTGGCCTCTCATTTGGCAAGTTGCCTTTCTCGGAGACCGATGTCATTGGGGGCACTCCCCTAGGTCCCGCGGGTATCTATCCTTTTACGGTTCGAGTGACTGACGCACAGAACCATACTGTCGACCAGAGCCAGTCCATTACAGTCTATGATCCGCCCAAGATCAGCAGCATCAGCCCAAGCGTTGTGATGGCAGGCACAGGAACCTTCACCCTCACGGTGAATGGGATGAATTTCATCGAGGAAGCGAGGGCCCGCTGGAACGTATTTGACTATATCGACACAGTCTTCATTAACGGCACAACGCTCCGAGCCACAGTCTTTTCCAGTCTCATCTCCCAAGCTGGGACGGCCGGCGTTTCCGTGGCCAACTTGCATCCCATGGGAGCGGCGGGCGTTTCCGCTGACGTTCCCCTCATCATCGTGAAACCGGAACCCACGGTGCTCGGCCTGAGCCCTCGCACCAGGGTTCTCGGAGGATCCGACTTCACGCTAACCGTCCGTGGCACCGACTTCCTGCCGGGTTCGACCGTACGCTGGAACGATGCCGCATTACCCACAGTTTTTGTGAGCACGGCGGAATTGACGGCCACGGTGGGAGGCTCTCTCGCCAATACACCGGGTGAGGTCCTGGTGACCGTTCTGAATCCGCCACCTGGACGCACTTCGAAGCCATTGGCCTTTGTCCTGGAAAATCCCTCGCCCGTTCTCACGGGGCTTAACCCGAGCAGCGCCCAAAAAGGCCAAGGCCCGTTAACTATTACGCTGACTGGATCGCGTTTCGTTCCGCAGTCCCAGGCACAGTGGGACGGTACGCCCTTGCAGACAACCTTTGTGAGCGCGACCGAACTTCATGTCCGTATTGCTGCTAATTTGATAGCCCAGGCCGGTTCGGCGAGTATCCGCGTCCTAAACCCCCTTCCAGGAGGTGGCCGGTCGTTTCCGCTGACGTTCACGATCGGAGAAGAGCCGGTTGAGCCGACAGTGACGCTGAACCTGGCAGGCAATCCGGCGCCCGCGCAGCAGATCCCCGTCCTACTGACCCTCTCTCCGGCGTCTAGTCTCATCGCCGCGGGGGAACTGAAGCTGGATTTCGTGCCCCAAGGGCAGCTGCCCAACGATCCCGCCGTTCAGTTCTCAACTGGCGGCCGGACGGCGGACTTCCTGGTACCCGCAGGCCGCACCGCGCCCTATTTCCCGAACGGCGCGCTCCTGCTCCAGACCGGCACTGTTGCCGGCAGGGTCACGGTCACGATGACGAGCCTTCGCAGCGGCAACAAAGATGTTCTGCCCTCGCCGTCCCCCGTACAAACGCTGCTCGTGAATCAAGAGGCCCCCAGGATCACCGGCCTCCGCATCATCAACCGGACCACAACGAGTTTTGCCGTCGAGGTGGAAGGATTCACCACACCGCGCGAGATCACGCAGGCCACGTTCCAATTCACACCCAAGCCAGGGCAAACGCTCACGACGACGGAAACCGTTGCCGCTTTGAGCGAGGCCGCGCGGAACTGGTTCCAGAATCCGGCGTCGTTTGATTTCGGCGGTCAGTTCGTCTACACGAAGCCTTTCACATTCGAGGGCGGCGTCGACTCAATCGCTTCCATCTCGGTCACGCTGTCGAACACTCTGGGCGCCTCCAACAAAGTGACCGCGAGTTTCTAGCCACCCTAGCGTCCTCCTCTGCGGACGAGCGGACATTCCCCGTGGTCGTGAGAAGCAGGGCGCTGCAACCACGCTGGACGGCACCTGTCCGCCGTGACGCAGAGCGGGGTGTGGAAATGAGGAAGCTCCATCGGTACGGCACGGCCGTGGCCGAACCGCGAGTCCGCCACGCCAAACCCGTCCTCCCCGCCGTTGGATAATACAAGGATGGTGTTGAATGCCGCGGAGCGGACCGCCGAGGAGCAGGCCTTCCTCAAGGCCCATCCCTCCTATGCCGCCGGCAGCGGCCTGGACGAGTTGCGGGCCCGAGAATACGCCCACCTTGACACCCAGGATCACTGCTACCTCGACTACACTGGCGGCGGGCTATACGGCTCCTGCCAGCTCCGCGAGCATATGCACCTGCTCGAGGGGCAGGTCTTCGGCAATCCGCATTCCCGCAATCCGAGTTCGGCGGCCATGACCGAACTGGTCGAGCGCGGCCGCAGGAAGGTGCTCGAATTCTTCCGGGCTTCGCCCGAAGAGTATGTGGCGATCTTCACCGCCAACGCCTCAACCGCGCTCAAGCTGGTCGGGGAAGCCTATCCCTTCGGGCCGGGCGATCACTACCTGCTGACGTTCGACAATCACAACTCCGTCAACGGCATTCGCGAGTTCGCGCGGGCCAAAGGCGCCCGCATCACCTACGCGCCCGTGGAGTTGCCCGAGATGCGCGTTAACGATCGCACTCTCGAGGCCCTTCTCGGATCGGCCCGGCGCGGCAGCCACAATCTTTTCGCCTACCCGGCGCAATCGAACTTCTCCGGCGTGCAACACCCGCTCGAATGGATTCCCCGCGCCCAGAGCCTGGGTTGGGACGTCCTGCTCGATGCAGCGGCCTTCGCGCCTACGAATCGGCTCGACCTGAGCCGCTGGCGTCCCGATTTCGTCCCGCTCTCGTTCTACAAGATGTTCGGCTATCCCACGGGCATCGGGTGCCTGCTGGCGCGCCGGCAGGCTCTCGCCAAGCTGCACCGGCCTTGGTTTTCCGGAGGCACGATCACCGTGGCCTCCGTGCAGGGCGACCGCTACTTTATGGCGGAAGGGTCCACGGCGTTCGAGGACGGCACGCTCGACTACCTCAGCATCCCGGCGGTGGAGATCGGCCTGCGCCACATCGAATCGATCGGCATCGAAACGATTCACGAACGGTGCGTTTGCCTTACCGCCTGGCTGCTGGAGCAATTGGTGTCGCTGCGGCATCGCAACGGCCGGCCGCTGGTCCGCCTCTATGGCCCCACCACGACCGAGCGGCGCGGCGGAGCGGTCACCATGAACTTCTATGATGCCGCGGACCGCGTCATCGACCATTTGCGGATTGAAGAGGAAGCCAGCCGCGCCAATATCTCGCTTCGCACTGGCTGCTTCTGCAATCCAGGTGGCGGCGAAGTGGCCCTGCAATTGTCAAAGACAGAACTGTTAACGTGCTTCAGCCAGTCGGACATGGAGGAAGATCCACGTTTCACACCCGACGATTTCCGCCTGTGTGTGGATGGCAAGAGCACCGGAGCCGTTCGCGTTTCCGTTGGGCTCGTCAGCAACTTTCAGGACGTTTATCGTTTCGTGCAATTCGCGAAGACGTTTCTCGAACCGAAATAGCGGCGAATCGCGAAACCGATTTGAGATTGGCGGGCTGGAGAGCCCCGCGAGTCCAGGTGTTTATAAAAACGGTGGCCCAGGCGCAAGCCTGGGGTTCTTGTTGTGGAAGGCAGGATTGGCCGGCCTCGGGGAACGCCGATCCCAGCCGAGCGCCGAACCTTTGTGTTGTAGGGGAGAATGCTAGTCAGACGGCCCGGCGCGTCGTCGTTTCGGCCTCGCGCTCGGTTTCTCGCGGCGGTACCGGCGCTTTGTTCGGGGTGAGGTTCCCGCTCGGGGCGACGCGAGCCGCCATCCGGGAGATTGAGGTCGCTAGCTCGGGTTCGTCCCAGATGGCCCGTTCCCGGGCATGGAATCCGAGGCGATAACCGAGCACGAGCACAATCATCCGCATCCCCAACCAAAACGCTTTCCAGAAACTGCCCGTCACCGAGGAAGTTCCCACACGCGGGTGGTAGTTCAGCGGAATTTCGACAAAGGGAATCCGGTGCGCGATCGCCTCGAGTAAGATCTGCGGGCCGAAATGGGACCCGCCGATCGTGAGATGCGGCCGGATCATCTCCATCGCGTCCCGCCGCAGCAGACGGAATGTGCAGCCCATGTCGGTAAGGATGGAGGTATTGAACAGGACCTCGGTCATTTTCGCGACGGCCCAGTTGCCCCAGCGCAGGAAGCGGCCCATGTTCGAGCCCGCCCAGATGAACTCCCGGCTGGTGCGCGTTCCCAGAACGAGAGGTTTGTCGTCGGAGTACGCCAGGAGCTTTTCGACATCATGGCCGCTGAAGGTGCCATCCGGCTCCGAGAGGATGATGAGATCGGCGCGGCAGCAATCCATCCCGCACATTAGGGCGTTGCCGTAGCCCTGCTTCGGCTCAAAAACCTCACGCGCGCCGGTGCCCGCGACCTCTTCGGAGGTCCCCTCCGCCGCGTTGTTATTGACGACGATGACCTCGTCCACGAAGCCCGTGGAAAGGTAGTCGTGAATGGCGCAGCGAATCGAATCTTTCTCGTTGTAGGTCGGAAAGATGACCGCGACGGTTTGCCCCTTCCACATAGAGTTCCCGGACGAAAAGCGACCCTCCCGCGCCACTTCAGTGTAGGGTCCGCGGCGGAGTGCGGCAATCAGGCTTTCACCTGACAGTTACCCTGTTCTTCGACGGAAAACGGCTGAAAGCAAAGAATTATGGATTCTCCGCCGGTGGCGGCTCATCTTCGCCTGCCCGCAAATACACGAACGTGCCGTTGAGCAGGGGCCCGGGCACATGCTGAGCGAGCCTGTAGTTGCGGCGAATCTCTTCCAACTGGGACTCCGGCAAGCTCGGCACTTCCAGGTCTTCCGGCAAGGCATCGTCGCCGAAAAGATTTTGGTAGAGCACCACGACCGCGAATTTTTTCGCGGCCAGGTCTTTTCGCACCGGCTCCGGGTCCACCGTACCCACGCCCACCAGCATGTTGTAAATCATCGGCTCGACGTCGATGCGCCTCCCCGTCTGCAACAGGGGATCGATCTGCACCGAGATCACCGGCTCGGTTGTCGCTTCGAGAAACGGACGTATCTGCGCCGTCTCGACGCGGCGCAGATCCTCGAAGCCGATCCGCTCGAACATCGAGTTTCCGGTGTTGGTCAGGTTCACGGCCATGTGCAGGAACAGCGGGATCTGCAGCAGAGTCACCCAGCCACGGTCGGCGCGAAACAGCAGCGGAAAGAAATCGAGCCGGTGAAGGGACCAGGCGGCGCACCAGGCGAGAATCACCATCGTCTCCATCTGATAGTTGAGATCCGATCCGACTTTCGGCGCCGTCGCCATCCAGATCAGGACCGATGGGATCAGATAGACGTAAAAGGGTTGGAGGCCGCCCTTAACGGCATGCCGCAAACCCGCGGAGGCCATCAGTAATAACCCGCCCGCCGCCAGCACGAAATAGGTAAGGTGCTGTTGCACGTTCTCCCAGGTGAACGGATTCATGTTGGAAGTGATGGCGTCCTGAAAGTAGCGCCCCTCGGTCCACCAGTTCAAGCCGAGAGCGATGGCTGTGCCGAGGGAACCGAGGATCAGCGTGAAGCGCACGGCCTGCCGGCGGTCGCCGAGGTAGAGCAATACGAGAATGGCGGTGAGCGACGCCGCGAAAGTCTGCTTCGTAAAGATCGCGAGCGCGATGAGAAATCCGCACTTGACCAGAGCCGACGCGCTGGGCTGAACGCGATAGCGCGAATATTGATAGAACGCCGCTACGGAAAAGAATAGCGCCAGAGTGTCCGATTGGCTCAAGCTGCCCCAGGCGGATACGTTCGCAGTCGAGGCCACCAGCAGCGTGCCTGTCCACACTGCGTAGCGGTTGGCGGTGTAAAGCCACAAAATCCGCCATGTGACCAGCAGAATCCCCAATAGCGCCGCGAAGGAGAGCAAGCGGCCGGCCGGCAGAAGCGGCGCGCCGAGGCTGTAAAGGGCGGCGAGCGACGAGTACCAAAGGGGGCCATAAGGCGCCACCGTGTAAGGGTACTGGTTGAGGTCGTAGTAGAGGATGCCGTGATTCGCCAGTTCCCGCGACTGCACCGACACGATCGCTTCGACGTCGGTGATGGCATGCCGCGACCAAACGATCCAGGGGAGCCTCGCCGCCAACGCCAGGATCACGATGACCGTGGCCACCGCGAGCACGCGGCGGAAAAACCGTTCGGCGTTGGCAGTCTGCTCGGATCGGCGGGGAGCATTGCTGAGGGGAGTTGGCTGTGGCATCCAGTCGAAATCAGCGCTGGCGCGGCCGGCCGGTCTTGCGGGCAGCGGGGCAGCGAATCCCTCCTATCATCGCCCAAAAATTCCCGCTCCGGGGATGGAACGGGGCCCCGGCGCGCCTGGAGGGAACGCCGCTGCGAGCATTTCCCAAACAGAAATGGCGCATTGCGGCTGCGCGCTGGGGCAGGCAAAACGTTCCGCCTCTCCCCTAGAATGGGAATACGATGGGACTCTTTGACGACGAACCTTTTTATCGCATAGGCAAGCTGCCTCCGTATGTTTTCGCCGTGATCAACGAGATGCGGGCGAAGGCGCGGACAGCGGGCTTGGATGTGATCGACCTCGGCATGGGCAACCCCGACGGGGCGACCCCGCGTCCCGTGGTGCAGAAGCTGGCTGAAGCGGCGCGCAACAAGCGCAATCACCGCTACTCGCTGTCCAAGGGCATCCCGCGGCTTCGCGAAGCGATTGTCAAACGCTACAAGGCGAACTACAACGTCGAGCTGAACCCTGAGAGCGAAGCGATCGTCACCATAGGGGCGAAGGATGCGTTGGCCCATCTTTTGTTCGCTGTGATTGGTCCCGATGATGCCGTTGTCGCGCCCGACCCTTCCTATCCGATCCATCAGTGGGGCATCGTGATGGCGGACGGCCACGCCTGCAATCTTCCGCTGTCGTCGCCTGATGAGTTTCTGGATCGCGTCGAGGGTCTGCTTCGGAAGTCCAGTCGCCGGCCGAAGATGATTCTTGTCTCGTTTCCCCACAACCCCACGACCATGTGCGTCGAGAAGCCGTTTTTCGAGCGCCTGGTGGCTTTGGCGCAGCAACACGGCACCATGATCGTCCACGACTTTGCCTACGCCGATCTCTGTTTCGACGGCTTTCGCCCGCCCAGCATCTTGGAGGTGCCGGGCGCCAAAGACGTCGCCGTGGAGATCTTTTCGATGTCGAAGAGCTACAACATGGCGGGCTGGCGGATCGGGTTCTGCCTCGGCAACCGCAAGATGATTGCGGCCCTGGCGCGCATCAAGAGTTATCTCGACTACGGGGCGTTCCAGCCCGTGCAGATCGCCTCCATCATCGCCCTGCGTGAGTGCGAGGAGGAAACGAAAAAGATTTGCGCGGTGTATCAGCGCCGGCGCGACGTGCTTGTCGCCGGGCTGCACCGTGCCGGATGGATGGTGGAGCCGCCCAAGGCCACCATGTTTTTGTGGGCCAAGATTCCCGAGCGCTACCAGCAGGCGGGGTCGCTTGAGTTCGCCAAACTCATGCTCGAAAAGGCTCTGGTCGCGGTCTCTCCCGGCATCGGCTTCGGACCCGGGGGCGAAGGCCACGTCCGCTTCGCGTTGATTGAAAACGAGCATCGCACGCGGCAGGCCACGCGCGGCATCAAGAAGATGCTGAAGGGTTAGCGGATCCCGGCTCGCCGTGGTCCTCGGGGTTTCCGGCTCTCACGGGGCGGCATGCTGCAAACCGGTTTCCGCGCGGGCTGCGGATTTCGGCCGGACGGCAATCATGGTGGTTCCAAGAAACAGCAATACCAGGGCTATCTGCGCGTAGATGGCCGTCTCCTCTTTGTTGAGGACGAAGTTCAGCGGCGTGATCAGTCCCAGGCTCAGCAGCTTCAACCAGGTCGAGAACTGGCTTCGCAGCAGGATCACCGCCACGGGCGTCATCAGAACCATGTCCGGATAGTAAGCGTGCCGGCTGATCAGAAGGGCGCCGAGGATGGCAACCGCCAATCCCGATTCGAAATCAAGCTTCTTGAAAGCTTTCCACGCCAGGTAGATGGCGAGGACACTCGCCCCCGCCTCCAAGTAGAGGTTGCCCCGCAACAGCCCGTGCAAATTCGGCATGATGGCGCCTCCCGAATGCGTCTCCTGGTCGCTTAGCGCGCGGAGGAACGCGGCCGGCCAATCCCATCCACCTGCTGCAAACGAGAGGGCACATAATCCCAAGCCGCCTGCCGCGAATCCTTGCAGCGCTTTCCAGCCTTGGTGAACAATCAGGAGCACGGGCACGAGCAGGATCAGGTGCGGTTTGATCGCACCCAAACTCAAAATCATGCCGGCAAGCAGGGGATTTAACGGCAGGAATTTGTAGAAGGCCGCCAGAATCGCAACCACGAAAACCACGTCCTGCTCGTTGTACAGCGCGACGGTGAATGCTATCGACACGGCGGTGAGAAGCGCCAAGTCCGCCTTGCTGGAGGCGGGCCAAAGAAGCACAAAGGCCACAACCGCGGCCATCCGGAGAAACAGCCAAATCCAAAGCGCGGTATCGAAGTCGAACCATGTCAGCGGCTTGAGCATCAGTGCATAAAAGGGGAGACGGATATACCGCAAGCCCGGCAGGGCCATGCCCCAGTGTTCCCGGTGGAATTGATAGTGCGGCTCCAGCTCGTACAGGTCGCTGGAACCAGCCAGTTGCGCGCCGACGTACATGGGGGCAAAATCGCCCGCCCCCCGTTCCCCGGTCGTGTTGAGCACGTACAAGAGGGTGAGGAAACCAAAAACGCCGGCCAGCACAACTCGCACTATGTTGTCGGACACCATCGGACGCGATTTCGATTGGGTCATGGGTTCGCTACACCGATCGGACTCCTTGGGTCGATGGTGTAGGCGCCGAAAAGCTCAATTCATCACACAAACGGGGCAGTGCGCCTCGTGGACAATCCGCCGGATTCCAGCCTTCTCAACCCAGCATAGGACAGCGCCAGAGGCGAGGTTGACGGTGAAAGTCCCTATTATCGGGCTGAATTTCCCTGCCCGGCGCGGAAGGTCACTCCACCAAACCCCAGGCCCGAGGCAGCCACAAGGAGATCTCGGGGACATACGTAATCACCGCCAGGGCCGCGACCATGGCTATAAAAAATGGCAGCAGTGAGCTGGTTACGTCGGCGACGGTAGTCCGCCCGACGCCACAGCCGACGAAGAGGCATGTGCCGACGGGCGGCGTGCAAAGTCCGATGCAGAGATTCGCGATCAGAACTATGCCGAAATGCACGGGGTGCATGCCGAGAGCCGTCACCACCGGCAGCAGAATCGGCGTGAAGATCAGCACCGCCGGCGTCATGTCCATGAAGGTGCCGACGAAAAGCAGCAGCAGATTGATGATGAGCAGAATGACAAACGTGTTGTCGGAGAGGGCCAGCAACCCCGCGCTCACCGTTTGCGGCACATTCTCGTAGGCGAGAATCCACGACATCGCCGAGGAGGCGCCGATCAACAGGAAGACGACGCCCGTCGTGATGCCGCTGCGTAGCAGAATCTGGGGCAAGTCCCTCCACGACAGCTCGCGGTAGACCACCATGCCAAGGATGAGCGCGTAGACCACGGCGATTGCAGCCGCTTCGGTCGCCGTAAACACCCCGCCGAGAATGCCGCCCAGCACAATCACCACCAGCAACAAACTGAGCATCGCGCGGGCAAAGGTTCGCAATACCCGACTTGCCGGCGCGGCCTCGCCGGTGCCGTAGCCGCGTCTCCGGCTCATAATGCCGTTGACGATCATCAGCCCCACGCCCATCAAGATGCCGGGCACAATGCCCGCCACGAAGATGGCCGCGATCGACACGCCTCCCGAAACCAGCGCGTAAACGATCATGATGTTGCTTGGCGGAATGAGCAGCCCTGTGGTCCCGGCTGTAATCGTGACAGCGACATTGAAATTCTTGCTGTAGCCCTTGCTGTTCATTTCGGGAATCATGAATCCGCCCACGGAGGAAACAGCCGCCGCGGCCGACCCCGAAATGGAACCGAACAGCATGCAGGTGAGAACGTTGACGTAGCCCAGCCCGCCCTCGAAGCGGCCCATTAGCGCGGCCGCGAAGTCGATCAGGCGTTTGGCCATGCCGCCGCGGCCCATCAGTTCGCCCGAGAGAATGAAAAAGGGAATGGCGAGCAGCGAAAAACTGTTCGTCCCCGTTGCGATGCGCTGGGCAACGATGGTCGCCGCCGGGGAGTTGCCGAGCGCCAGAACGGCGAGATAGGTTGCGATGGCGATGCCGACGGCGATCGGAACGTTGATCGCCAACAGAAAGAGGAACGCCGCGACGAGGATAACTGTTTCCATGCCGTTACCGATGGGGGCGGTCGCCCCCGGACGGGGAAACAGTTCTTTCCAACGACAGCAACAGGATAAACGCACCGCTGATCGGCAGGGCCAGGTAGACGTATCCCATCCGCAGGCCCAGGGCGGGAGACATCTGATTGGTGGCGAGCGTGCCGGCTACCAGCGCATAGCCGCCAAACGTCAGGATCGCCCCAAACAGCGCCGTGACGGCGTGCACGTATTTTTCAGTGGTTTGTTGCGATGGGGCGTCGAGCTTTTTGACGAAGAAATCAAAGCCAAGGTGCTCTCCGCGGGCAAACGCCACGCACGCTCCGAAGAGCGCACCCCACATCAAGAGCATCGTGGCGAGTTCCTCGGTCCAGGAGCTTTGGTGCCCCAGTACGTAGCGGGTGAAAACCTGCCAAACCACATCGATCACGAGGGCCGCCATCACAGCGATTAGAAAGCGCTCGAAAACCCTCGTGAGCATACTCGTCAAACGCCGCATCTTCGTGGTGTCCTATGGGGCGAGGATTTTCTCGACTAGCCGCTCGACGGCCCGGTTGCTCTGCGTCTTCAACATGGGCGCGACTGCTTCCGCGAACGGCTTCTTGTCGGGGCGGCTGACTTCGACCCCCGCCTTCTTCAGCTCCTCGATGGCCTCGTTTGTCTTTTCCGCCCATAACTTTCGCTGGAATGCGGCGGCTTCCGCTGCCGCTTCCGAAAGCCAGCCTTGCGCCTCGGCGGGAAGATCGCGCCACACCGCTTCGCTGATGAGCAGCACGTCGGGAACGTTGGCATGCTCATCGAGCGCGTAATACTTGCAGACTTCGTAGTGGCGCGAAGAAAGAAAGCTGGGCGGATTGTTCTCCGCGCCATCCACTACGCCCTGCTGTAACGCTGTGTAGAGTTCGCCAAAGGGAATCGGCGTGGGCGCTCCGCCGAGCGCCTCGATCATGGCCATAGCGGTGCGGCTTTGCTGGACGCGGATCTTCTGGCCGCGCAGATCGGTCGGCTGGCTGATGGGCCGCTGCTTGGTGTAGAAACTGCGGGCGCCCGCGTCGAAGTAACACAGCCCATGCAGGCCGACAGGCCGGCCCGCCTCCAGGATCTCCTGGCCCACGGGGCCGTTGAGAATGCTCCAGTAGTGCTCCTCATCCCGAAACAGGTAGGGCAGGCTGAACACCCCCATCTCCGGGATGAACTGCTCGACTGCGGCGCTTGATGCCTTGGTCATGTCGAGCGATCCCAACTGCACCTGCTCGATGCATTCACGCTCCGCGCCAAGCTGCTCGCTCGGGAAAATCTCGATCCGCATCGCCCCGGCGGATTTTTCGCCGGCACGCTTCGCCATGAACTCCATGGAAATGTGAACAGGGTGCGTGTTGTCCAGGCCGTGCGCCAACTTGAGCACGATCTGGTCGCTGGTGCGGCGGCGGGCGGCGAGAGTGAGTCCCGCCAACAGCACCGTTACGGCCGCCAACAGAGCGATGGTCCGGGTTTGAGTGGCGCTTTTCGGCATGGAAAAGGCGTTCGGGCGCGGAATACCTGTTTTCTGCCCGATCAAGGCGGCGTTCCTGAAAACGGTTCCCGGCGCCGCCCCTTTGGTACCCGCACATCCTAACCGCTAACGGAGGCAGGAGTCCAGTCACGAGTCGGGCATGGCGCTGGCCCTCGGGCATCGTACAATGGCGCCGTGGGCTCGGCGATGCCTCAGACCGGCTTTGAAGCAAGCACCGGCGGTGCGATCCGCCGCCCGAAAGCGGGCGAATCGCTGCGCGTCACGTGGCTGATTGTGTGGCGGACCACTGCCTTCTGGGTGCTCGCATCCGTTGTGGTGGTTCCCGTTTTCAACCTTGGGTTGACCGGCCTGTTGGCGAGCTTTGGAGCGCCCGCCGCGCTGATTCCTTGGATCCTCCAACTGGTTACCCTCGGAGTGCAGCCGATTCTCATCCTTCCTGTCGTGGTCACGATGATGTTGGGCAAGGAGTTCAAGGGTTTTGAGGTGCAAGCGGAGAGGGCGGACGGGGGCGCCTCGGATCTTAGCTATAGGGAGGCCCTGGCTCCTGCCTGGTTGCTCTACTGGCGAACTACGGTGCTCGCCGGGATACCCATCCTCGGGTTGACCTTCCTCCTTTCACTGCTTGGTTTGGGCGTTTTCTTGACCGCGATTCCCGGCCGCCTTCTGCTCTTGGCCGTGGGGCTGCCTTTGAACTGGATCATCGTTCACTCCATGTTCGAGAAACGATTCAGGAATTTCTCCTTCACGATCAAACGGCAGGGATGACCTGGACGGCGCTCGCCGCCGGCACCGCTTCCTATCCCATTCTCTGGATGAGACTTCCACACCAAGTGGAACCGGCGCGGAGACCTACGCCCGAAAGATAGTCTTGACCCCCTTTGGGAGGCGTTCGATGGTGGAGGGAGAGACCGCGAGGAATCCCGCAGGGAGGATTCGTGTGCCCACAGGGCGCGCGAGAAGTCCCGCCGCCGACCGGCTTGGGCCTTCCAGTAGTCTGGCGCCTGCGGGTCCTCCCGGTCCCTCACCAGCTTTCGACAGCGGGCATCCCATGGCACAGCTCCAGGCACTTTTCAGCGCTCTCCTTCACATCGACCAGCATCTGCACCAGTTGTCCCTGGACTACGGCGGCTTTGCCTACTTGATCCTCTTTGCGATTGTCTTTTGCGAAACAGGCCTTGTGGTGACACCGTGGCTGCCGGGCGACTCGCTGCTGTTTGCGACCGGAGCCCTGGCCGCCCGGGGGTTTCTTCAGATCGAGTGGCTGGTGGCGATCTTCGTGGTGGCGGCGATCGCGGGCGATACCGTGAACTACTGGCTGGGATCGCTCAGCCGCCGCGCGGTTTTCGACAGGAACCGCAAGCTTCTTTTTGACCGGCGTCATCTCGATCGCACGTCGGGCTTCTACGAGAAGTACGGTTCCTCCACGATCATCATCGCCCGATTTGTCCCGATCGTTCGAACGTTCGCGCCTTTCGTCGCGGGTGTCGGTTCGATGAACTACCGGCGCTTTGTGGTTTGCAACGTCGCCGGCGGCATTCTTTGGGTGGGCATCTGCCTGGGCGCCGGTTATTTGTGGGGCAACCTGCCTTTCGTGCAAAAAAACTTCGGCCTTGTCATCGCAGGCGTGGTCGTGGCGTCCCTTCTTCCCGCGGTTGCCCAGCTACTGTCGGCCCGGAGGCAAAAAGCGGGGATGCCGGGAACGCCCGCCTTGCGGCCGGAACCGGCCGGGATCGACGGGCAGGATTAGTTTCACCCCAGGGGTGGACCACATGAACGCTCTGCCTTACATGCTGGGCGCGCTTTGCGTACTCGCGCTGGCGTACCGCTACTACAGCGCCTTTCTGGCGGCGCGAGTGATGGCCCTCAACGATGCGCACGTCACACCCGCTCACACGCTGGAAGACGGCCGCGATTACGTTCCGACGAGCAAATGGGTTCTTTTCGGCCACCATTTCGCAGCCATTACCGGGGCGGGGCCCTTGATCGGGCCGACTTTGGCGGCCCAGTTCGGTTTGTTGCCGGGTTTTCTGTGGTTGTTGATCGGCGTCGTGGTCGGGGGCGCCGTTCACGATTTCATCATTCTTTCTTCCTCGGTGAGGCGAAAGGGAAGGTCCCTGGCCGAGATCGCCCGCATGGAAATCGGCTCGGTGGCCGGCACGACTGCGGCGATCGCTATTCTCTTCATCGTGGTCATTGCCCTGGCGGGCTTGGGCTTGGCGGTCGTCAATGCCCTGCGGGATAGCGCGTGGGGCACATTCACCATCGCCACAAGCATTCCTCTCGCGGTTTTGATGGGTCTGTACATGTTTCGCTTCCGGAAGGGAAAGACCGCGGAGGCGACCGTGATGGGCGTGGCCGTGATGCTGCTCGCGGTGATTTACGGGAAGGCGGTGGCCGATTCGTTTTTGGGACCCTACTTCACTTTTGACAAGGACCAGTTGACGCTGCTGCTGGTGGCTTACGGTTTCCTGGCCTCCGCCCTGCCGGTTTGGCTGCTGTTGTGCCCGCGCGACTATCTCAGCTCGTTCATGAAGATCGGAACCATCGCCTTTCTCGTAATCGGCGTGCTCGTGGTCAATCCGCCCTTGCGCATGCCCCTGGTCAGCCAGTTTGCCGAGGGCGGCGGGCCGATTATTCCCGGCAAGCTTTTCCCGTTCCTGTTCATTACGATCGCCTGCGGCGCCATCTCCGGCTTTCATGGCTTGATCGCCTCCGGCACGACGCCCAAGATGATCGACAAGGAAACCCACGTCCGCACGATCGGCTACGGAGCGATGCTCATCGAAGGGCTCGTCGGCGTGACCACGCTGATCGCCGCCAGCGCTCTCTATCCCGCGGATTACTTCGCCATCAACGTGGACCCGGCCAGGTTCGCCGGCCTCAGCATGGACCCCGTGCACCTGGCGGAATTCGGGCGGCAAACCGGGGAGAACCTCGCGGGCCGCACCGGCGGAGCGGTGTCGCTGGCCGTGGGCATGGCGCAGATCTTCAGCGGCTTGCCCAGCTTCGGCGGGCTGGTTTCTTACTGGTATCACTTCGCGATCATGTTTGAGGCGTTGTTCATCCTCACCACGATCGACGCCGGGACACGCGTGGCCCGGTTCCTGGTGCAGGAGTTCCTCGGACGCCTCTATCGCCCGCTGGCGCGCACCGACTGGATGCCCGGCACGATTTTCTGCAGCCTACTCGTTGTCTGCGCCTGGGGATACTTCATCTACACGGGCAACATCAGCACGATCTGGCCGATGTTCGGCATCGCCAACCAGCTGCTGGCCGGTGTCGGCCTTTGTGTGGGAACGACGGTGATCGTCAATGCCGGCCGGGCGCGTTACGCCTGGGTGACCCTGCTGCCCTTAAGTTTTGTCGCTACTACGACGCTGACCGCGGGCTGGAAAAGCATCACCGACAATTTCTTCCCGCAACACACCTTTCAGGGTTATCTCAATACCGCCCTTACGGCGATCATGATGGCTTCGTTGGTGGTCGTGATCGCAGCTTCGGTCTGGAAGTGGTACTCGGTGATTCTGCACAAGCCCGCCGAGGGGGCGTTTGGAACGGGCATCGGCGATTCGGCGGCCGGTGAAGCGCAGGTGTGACTCCGATGGACACGCAAACCTGGGCTTGGATTCTTTTCAACGCGCTCGTGCTCGGCATGCTGGCCGTGGACCTCGTGGTGTTCCACCGCCGCCCGCACTCCCTCCGCATGAAAGAGGCCCTTGGCTGGGTCGCCGTGTGGGTTTCGCTTGCCGCGGCGTTCGCGGGATTTGTCTATTTCTGGCGCGGCAGCGAGAGCGCCCTGCAATTCATCACGGCCTATCTGATCGAAGAATCGCTCAGCGTCGACAACATGTTTGTCTTCCTGGTGATTTTTTCGTATTTCGCGGTGCCTCGTGAGTACGAGCACCGGGTGCTCTTTTGGGGAATTCTGGGCGCGCTCGTGATGCGGGGCGTGCTGATCTTCGCGGGCGTCGCCCTCATTCAGCGGTTCCACTGGATCATCTATGTCTTCGGTGCATTCCTGATCGCCACAGGACTGAAGCTTGCTTTTCAGAAAGAAGAAGCGGTCGATCCCGGCAGAAACCCAGTACTGCGTCTCACGCGGCGGTTCGTTCCCATCACGGAGAAGTTCGTGGGATCCAAGTTCGTCGTTCGATCGGGAGGGAAGTACCTCGCCACACCCCTGTTTGTGGTGCTGGTCGTGGTGGAAACGACGGACCTGGTTTTTGCACTCGATTCCATTCCCGCCGTGCTCGCGATCAGCCACGACCCCTTCATCGTCTATACCTCGAACGTATTTGCGATTCTGGGCTTGCGGGCGCTGTATTTCGCGTTGGCGGGCGCGATGGAGAGCTTTCACTACTTACGCTACGGCTTGGCCGCTGTGCTCTCGTTTGTCGGCTGCAAGATGATCATCGCCGAGTTTTACAAAATACCGATCGGCGTGGCGCTGGGTGTGGTTGGCGGCATCCTCGCCCTCACCGTATTGCTGTCGATCTGGAAGCCCCGGCCGAAGCCCGTTTTGGCCCAGTCGCCCGATCCTGCCGCGTTCAGGCCCGTGGCGGCTTTCGAGGAGGAAGGCTAGGGACCGGCGGCGGGATTTGACCGCTGCTCCTTACCAGACCATCGCTTTGCCTTTGCTCGTCATCGGGCGGATTTCCAGGCAGCCTTTCCCGGTGGGCAGGAGTTTGCCGGGGTTCAACCGGCGGTCGGGGTTGAAAACCTTAATCAGCCGCTCCATCATCTCGAGGCTTTCCGGCGAAAACGCCAGCGGCATCAGATCGTTCTTCTCCATGCCCACGCCGTGCTCGCCCGTGATCGAGCCGCCCGCTTCGATGCAGTAGGTCAGAATCTCCGCTCCCGCCTGCTTGGTCTTTTCGAGTTCATCGGGCTTGCGGGGATCGAACAGGATGATGGGGTGCATGTTGCCGTCGCCGGCGTGAAAGATGTTGCTGATCGTCAGCCCGTACTTCTCCGACACCTGATAGATGAAGCGCAACGTGTCGGCGATGCGCGTGCGCGGCACCACGCCGTCCTGCACGTAGTACGTGGGGCTGACGCGTCCCACGGCCCCGAAGGCGTTTTTGCGGCCCTTCCACAGCAACGCGCGTTCTTCGTCGGACTTGGCGACGCGCACTTCGCGCGCCCGGCAGGCGTGGCAAACCTCGTTGATCTGAGCCGCCTGTTCCTCAACCGCTTCCGTCAGACCCTCCAGCTCAATCAGCAAGACCGCGTCGGCGTCCATTGGATAGCCGGCGTGCGTCGCTTCCTCGACCATGCGAAGCATCACGCCGTCGAGCATCTCCAGGGCGGCCGGCACAATGGCGCGCTCCGTGATCGCTGCGACCGTGTCGGCGGCGTCCTCCGGGCGCTCATAAATCGCCAGAAGCGTCTTGACCGTCTCGGGGGAGCGCATCAGGCGCACAATCACCTTGGTGATCAGCGCCATTGTGCCTTCCGAGCCGGTCAGCAGGCCGGTGAGATCGTACCCGGGCAGGTCGGCTTCCTTCCCGCCCGTCGTAACGACGGTGCCGTCGGGCAGCACGGCCTCCACCCCGAGGGTGTGATTGGTGGTGACGCCGTAGATGAGCGTGTGCGGCCCCCCGGAGTTCTCCGCGACATTGCCGCCGATCGTGCAGGCCCGCTGGCTCGACGGGTCGGGCGCGTAATAGTAGCCCCGCCCCTGCACCGCCAGCGTGATGTCGAGATTGACGACGCCCGGCTGCACCACCGCGCACTCGTTTTCGAGGTCAATCTCCAGGATTTTGTTCATCCTGGCGAAGGCGATCATGATGCCGCCTCCACCGGAATGGCGCCTCCGCTCAGACCGGTCCCCGCGCCGCGCCCCACCAGCGGAAGTCCGTACTTCTGCGCGATCTTGACGATGGCCACCACCTCTTCGGTTGTAGAGGGGAAAACCACGCATTCCGGCTGGCTTTTTTCGATGCTGCCGTCGTATTCGTACAGCATCAGATCTTGCGGCCGGTCGAGAACGCCGCGCGGCCCCAGAACGGCCCTAAGATCCGCAACTGCTTGAGCTGTAATCACATCTAGATGATATACTACGAAGTCATCCACCCGGCGGACCCTCCTCGTATCCCGCGGTCTGCGGGTTGTTCTCTCCCTCCCTATGGAAAAAGTTGCGGTTTTGGATTCAGGTGGCCAGTATTGTCACCTCATTGCGCGTAAAGTCCGCGAGTTGGGTGTTTACGCGGAAATCCTGCCCATCGGCGTTTCCCCGAAGAAGCTGAAGAAGTACCAGGGCGTCATCCTCTCGGGTGGCCCGGCCAGCGTGTTCCTGCCCGACAGCCCCCAGCCCCAGAAATCGCTCTTTCAGCTCGAACGCCCGATGCTCGGCATCTGTTACGGCCATCAACTCATGGCCCACTACATGGACGGTGTTGTCGAGCGCGGGGAGACGCACGAATTCGGGCGGGCCGACCTGCGTGTGAAGCACCCGAAACCGCTCTTCGAGGATCTCTTCCGGCGGCAGCGGGTGTGGATGAGCCATGGCGACCACGTGTCGAAGCTGCCGCCCGGGTTCATCACTCTTGCCGATACGCGCGAATGCAGCATTGCCGCGATGGGCGACTCCAATCGCAAGTATTTCGGCTTGCAGTTCCATCCGGAGGTCGTGCATACGGCCTACGGGCGCGACATCCTCTGGAACTTCCTGCGCAACGTCTGCCAATGCCGCATGGACTGGCGTCCCGAAGAGCGCGTCGAGCAGGTCGAAACGCAGATCCGCAAGGCCGCCAGGGGCCGGCGTGTGCTCTTCTTCTTGAGCGGCGGTGTCGATTCGACCGTCGCCTATGCGCTCACCGTCAAAGCCCTCGGCGCGGAGCTGGTGCACGGCGTCTATGTCGATACCGGATTCATGCGGAAGGGCGAGACCGGAGAAATCCAGAAGGCCTTTTCGGATTTGGGCCTTGGCTCCCTCGAGGTTGTGCCGGCGCAGGGCCGTTTCTTCGGCGCCTTGCGCGATGTCGTCGATCCGGAGCAAAAACGCCGCATCATCGGCCGCCTCTTCGTGGACATCCAGGACCAGATTCTCGAGCAGGATGGCTTTACGGACCATGATTGGATGCTGGGGCAGGGAACAATCTACCCTGACCGTATCGAATCGGGTGGTTCGGGATCAGCGGCCGTCATCAAGACACACCACAACCGCGTGGAGCGGATTCAGGAGCTGATCAAGGAAGACCGCATTATCGAGCCGCTCGGCGAGTTCTATAAAGACGAAGTGCGCGCGCTCGGCCGCGTTCTGGGTCTGCCGCGGCAGCTTATCGACCGCCACCCGTTCCCCGGACCCGCCCTGGCCATTCGCTGCCTATGCTCGCGCCGCGAAGCGAAACCGGAAATTGATCGCGACATCGACTCGTTAGCGAAAGCGGCCGGCTACCGGGCGGCGCTTCTGCCGCTTCTAAGCGTCGGCGTGCAGGGCGATTCGCGCAGCTACGCCAAGCTCACAGTCCTCTACGGCAAGCCCCTGGACTACCGTACGGCCCTGCCTCTGGCGACGAAAATCACAAACAAATTCCGGCAGACCAACCGCGTCGCCTTCGCGGTCGCGCCCAAGAAGTGGCGCCCCGCCGGCTGCAAGATCCGCCGCGCCACGCTGACCCGGAAGCGAATCCAGATTCTGCAGGACGCCGACCACATCGTCACCGACTTTCTGCGCGAGAACGGCTTCTATCGCCGCGTGTGGCAGTGTCCCGTAGTGCTCGTCCCGCTTACGGTGGGCGGAGGCGAGACGATTGCTTTGCGCCCGGTCACGTCGGTCGATGGCATGACGGCCGAGGCGGCTCAGCTTCTGCCGTCGAAAATCGACATTGTCGCCAGACGATTGATGGCCCTGCCCGGCGTCGAAGCCGTGCTGTACGACCTTTCCCACAAACCACCATCAACGATTGAATGGGAGTAGTGAGGGCACGCGACGCCGCTTGATTGGCCGCAGGCTCTCCGCTTGCCGTCCTAATTTGGCGCCATGTAGGGGCACGCCATGGCGTGCCC
>Ga0187893_10000404_pt1 | contig 113153 bp, 84 predicted proteins | sample MA1701074metaG_FD_139574 | JGI IMG/M metagenome (GOLD analysis project Ga0187893, IMG submission 139574) | White microbial mat communities from a basaltic lava cave in the Kipuka Kanohina Cave System on the Island of Hawaii, USA - MA170107-4 metaG ...
AAGCCGAACAGCAGGCCCGAGACAACCGTCGTCCCAGCCGTGAATAGCAGGACGTGAAGATCAATGCGCGCTTCCAGTCCCGTGGCGGCGCTCTCGGGAGCGACCTCCAGCAACAGTTTCACGCCCCCATAGGCCAGCGCCAGACCCGCCATGGCCCCAGCGGTCGCCAGCAGCAGGCTCTCGGCCATGGTCTGACGCACGAGCTGCCAGCCGCGCGCGCCCATGGCGACTCGCACGGCGACTTCGCGGCTCCTTGACGACATGCGGGCGAGCATCAGACCGGCGATGTTGGAGCAGGCGATCAGGAGCACGAAAGCGACCGCGCCAGACAGGACGAGTAGCGGCGACTTTGTCTCGCCCGCGATGTAGTCCGTCAACGGAACGGCGAACATGCCCCACAAGGAATCCTGTGCGTACTGGCCGCCTTGGGTTCCGTTGTTACGGACACGATCGGCCAGGACTTCAATGTGAGCGTTGGCTTGCGCCAGTGAAATGCCCGGCTTGACGCGAGCGACGGCCAAATACCGTTCGTTGAAGCGCGCGTTTTCGCTCAGGTCGCCGGGGGGCAATCCCAGCGGCGTCCACAGATCGGTTTGCAAGGGCCAACGGAAGTCACGCCCCATCACCCCCACAATCTGGTATGGCTTCTGGTTGAGATCGATCGTTCGGCCCACAACCGAGCGGTCGCCTCCAAACAGCCGCTGCCAGGCCGGATAAGCCAGCATCACTACATTGCCGGCGTTCGGCTGATCATCCTCGAGAAGGAAGGTCCGCCCCAATAGGGGAGCCGCCCCGAACACGTCGAACCACTCGGCCGAGACCCTGGCGCCCTGGAGACGTTCCGGGATATCGCCGGCAGTGTAGTTGAAATCGCCCCGGTCCATGACGGCTGTGTGCTCGAATACCTCACGTGTGTCACGAACATCCGCGAAATTCGGGGCCGACATGCCGATGCTGGTCAGGTTGAGCTTGTCGTAGCGGACGCGTACCGCAATGACGCTCTCAGGGTTGGCAATTCCTGGAGGGCTGAGCAAGAGCTGGTTCACCAGGCTGAAGATCGCGGTGTTCGCGCCAATACCAAGGGCCAAAGCCGATAGCGCCGCCAAGGCGAAGCCGGGGCTCTTTCGCAGGCTGCGAAGCGCGAGGCGCAGGTCAGAGATCATGAGAGCACCCAGGGGCCGGCACCCCTGTCCCTAAGCGCTCGAACGAAGGAGTTTTGCCTAGAAGATGAAACGAACTGTCGCTTGAAGGACGCGGTCGAGGCCCGCCGTCCGCACGATACCAAAATAAGGGTCATCGATGTTGTTAAACGGAGCAGCCCAGTTTTTGTTCCCCAAAAGGTTCATGAAATCGAGGCCGATATAGAAAGAGGTGGTTTCACCGGTGGCCACTGGACGCCCCAGGCGAAGGTCCCACTGTTGAAAGCCCTTAGTCGTGAACGTGTTTCTGGAGACCATGCCGGCCCGCAGTTCGTCGAAGCCCCTGGGCGTCACGCGCTGAAACCCAGTGGGGTCGAAAGCAAAACGGCCGGTGACGCTCCGTCCGTCCGCCAAGGTAAAGGTCCGGATCTCACTGGGGTCCAAGCGTTGGAACTGGCCCACCAAGTCAGGCCGCCCGATTCTTTCGAAGCTCCCGGTTGGGTCCTGCGTTTGCCGTATGTCGAGGGGAAGGCCCGTGCGCCAACGCCAGGTGCCGCTCATTTCCCACCTGTCCGCCCAGCGAAGCAGCCGCGGCACGCCGGGAGGCAGTTGCACCTGGTACAGCCATGAGGCAGTGATGGCGTGCCGCCGGTCGAAGTTGGAAAGGGCCCAGGGCTCCGTCGCAATGGTGTCGCCGAAGGCGCTGCTGCCATCGTCATAGGACTTCGACCAGGTGTAACCCACGTCGAAGGCCAGCCGGCTCGAAAGATACCGCGTTGCGCGCAACTGCACGCCGTTGTAGCGGGCGCTGCCCGTGCTTTCAAAGGAGCGAATATCCGTATACGTAGGCGCAAAACGGCGGTGCAGATCGAAGGAGCTAAAGCCGACCAGAACTTTCCTCTCAAACACATTCAGCTCCCGCTGCCGCTGCAGCCGCAGGGATCTTGTGCCCACGTAAATCCCGCTGACCATCACGCGGCCGGGCAGAACACGCTGCCAGCCGGCGGTCCAGTGATGCGCCGAGGCGTTCTCAAAATTCGGATCAAAGAACAGAATCGGATAGGAGACCGCAAACGGATTCGTCAAGCCGCCTGATCCGGTTGGCAAAGTTGATAACGGAGCCTCGAAGTTGCCCTTTCGTCCGAGCCGCAAGAAATCGTAGCGCGTGTCGGTGCTGAAAGGGGGAAAGGTCGCCTGAAACAGAGCCGCCGCGCTCGATCCGGCGAAAGTCCCGAAGTCGTAGAAAACGCCGTAGGAGGCGCGGAACACCGAACGGCCCGACTCGCCGAAGATCCAGCGCGAGAGACGGCTGTCGGAGGATGGAGAAAAACTCAGGCCCACCCGCGGCGCCCAATGTCTGCCTTTGGTGCGAATCGTGGAGCGCGGCAGGGGCCCGAAATCACCATCCGGATCGCCCGGGAAGATAAGGTTCGGCAAAGATTGGGGAAAGCGCTGCGAAGTGACTCGCTCGCGGAACGCTGCAATCCGGTCAAATCGGTCCACGGCGGGTGGCTGGGCCTCGAACCGCACCCCCACCGTCAGTTGCAGCTGCCTGGCGAGACGCAGCTCCGTTTCCCCGTAAACCGCGAACTCGTCCCAACGCAAGTCCAGGCTGCGAGGTGTTCGAAGCCGATAGACGCTAGGGATGCCGAGCAGGAGATTGCCCACGCTGTTGAGCGTGCCTCGAAAAGCCTGCAAGGAGAAGTCGAAACTGCCAGCGAAGTTTTCGGAGTTCGTGACGGGCCAGATGCCCCGCTGCCACAACGCGCCGCCTCGAAACGTGTGCCCATGCGTGCGGAAAACGAGATCGGTCCCCACCTCCGCGGTTGTTTGCGCCGAAGACTCCGCGGAGAGGAACGGCGCAACGTGAAAGCGCTCGGCTCCGCCGTTATCGAAGAGCCGCAAGTCCGGCAGCGTCCCCGGATCAGCCCCGTACGGTTGATAGTTGAAGCCGAACTGCTGCGCCGCGGTGTCGTGAAAGGTTGGATCGCCCTGCCAGCGGCTGATCGAAAGGCGATGAACCGCCAGGCGTGTCGAGTGCGTGAAATTCGGAGTCGCCGACTGTGTCAGCGTCACTTGCGAGTTGTGCGCCAGGGGCCGGCGCCGCGCCACGGCGCTGGGATTCGTTTGCAGTTCCTGGGCCAGCGGGTCAAAAACTTCGTTACGAAATGTGTGGTGGCTCAGGTTGAACGACCAGTTCCCCACGCGATAGTCGAGCCGGCCCGAGAACATCTGGCCGCTACCGTCGAGCACGCTCTCGAACTGATGTTGGCCTCCCTCCACATTGGGCGGCGGCACGAAAGCATCAATGTACTTCCGGACCAGCGGATGGATCGCCGTCTGCGGCAGCCTGCCGTTGGTGTAGGGCTGACGGGTGTCGGGATCGATGGGAAGGTTCGCCGAAGGAGAGGCCGAGAGGTCCCCGGCCCGCTCCGGCAACGTGAGCACGGACGACACATCGCGATGGATGCGATGTGTCGACCAGCCCTCGGCGTCAAGAAAGAGAAAGAGTCCGCGTTTCAGCGAAAGCGGGCCGCCGATCTGGCCGCCGCCGGCGTAACCCTTGATCAGGTCTTCGGAACCATCGAAGCTTTCGATAGCGTCGCCTTGCGTCGGACGCCAGAATCCGCGGATTTGCCCGTGCCAGCTGGCCCCGCCCCGCCGTGTTTGCGGGCTGACAACAGCGCCGGCGTTGCGGCCATCCTTGGCGGAATAGGTATGCGTAATGACACGAAATGTTTCGATGGCCTCCGGCACGGGGCCGAAGGTGGCTGCTTGCGCGCCCGTGATGCGGTTCTGCGCGTTGTTGGAAGCGCCGTCCAGTTGGTAGTTGATCGCGGAAGCGCGGGAACCGTTGGCGGAAACCGCCGCGCTACGGCCCGAGAAGGGATCGACTTCCAAAGAGTCCGTGGGATTCAGCCCGGGAACCAGCGGCAGGAGCTTGTCGACCGACGTGCGGCCTTCCGTCCCGAGCAGAACCGGGAGGCTCTCAATTTGTTCCTGCACCAGTCCGTATTCCAGGGCTATGCTGTCCATGCCCGCTCGCGGCCGTGTCAGCGGCGCGGAGAGTCGATTGAGTTCCACGGTGACTTCGACGGGAGACCCTAGCAGAACCTCCTGGGGGCCGATTCTCCGTATGGCGTAGTCCTCGAGCTGGAAGGAGAGCGTGTAACGGCCCGCTTTGAGTCCGGCGAATGAAAAATCGCCGCTGAAGTCGGTGTGGGCCGTGATGGCGCCGCCCTCGGAGAGATCAATCAGCCGGACTTCGACTTTGGAAAGGGGCTGCTGCTGCGCGTCAATTACGCGGCCTCTCACGGTGCCCGTCGGCGGGGGATCCGCCGGCGCGAGCCGCGCGAGCAACAGACACAGCAAACAGCGTAGGAGCCAGTTTCGGTACATGGCTGCTTATCGCGCCATTTCGGCGGCAGCCCGGATGCGATGCACACGACTGCGGATGCGATAGAGCAGTTCACCACTGGAGAGATGGGAATCGGAAACGTCAACGAACGATTGAGGCGTGCTCAGCAAGGCGGTCAGGGTCGCATCGAGCTGCAAAACTTCCTTCAGCAGGTCTGCGCTTTCGTTCTGCCAATCAGCGTCGCCGGACAGCTCACGCTCGGCCGCGCGGTAGCTCCAGAATCGCCGCGGCAAGGTCTCCGACAGACGGCCATAGATGTTCTGTTCTTCTTCACCGACGGCATCGATATGCATCCGAACCAGACCCCGAAACTTCTTGGCCGCGCTGGGATGGAGCTGAGCCACTTGCTGCGGCGTCAGCAAACGCATCAGTGATTTCAATGCGTAGGAGTGTGAGCGCAGGGATGACTGGCCGCGGAATACATCCGTCACAAAACGGTCAATCTCAGCCTCAAGGATCGTCGGCTGAGGCGAGACGAAAGACCTGCGCGCCGCATCTCCAAAATGCGCCAACAGGCTGTTGCGCACCACGCCCCCCGCAGGCCGTTTGTCGGCCGGCAGTGTCACAGCGGAGGTTGCCATCTGCGAGTGCCCGTCGCGCGGCCGTAATTGCAAGGCAAAGGCAATGGAGAACGGTTTCTTACTGCCGGCCGCCTTTTCGATCTCGGCCGTTACCAGTTTCTGAACCGAAGTATTCTCCACGGTTCCTTGGAACTCGATGGCTGCGCCGGTCCACACGGGCCGGACATCTTCCGTCCAGACATTCGCTTGCGTCAGGATCCAGTGGCCCTCGACAAGCGCTGCTGCGGCTTCAGGCGTGTTGGCCAGCGCTGCATCGAGCAGAGGGCGCGGGCGCGAAACCGCCATCGGCGGCGCGCTCACGCTTGCCATTTCCGTTGTCAGTACAGGCTGAAGATCCAGTCCCTCTCGCAAAACCGCGGAGACCAGCGGTCTGCCGGCGCTAGCCAGACTTTCTTCGTGAGCCTCGTTGAACTCAAAGCGCTGGCGCTGAATCGGGACCACGGGGTTGTCGGGGGACGCCGCTTCAGCATCCGTCGCCGGCTGCACCAAATTCGAAGTCTGGATCACCACGGGCAGCGTGGTCACCGGTGCAACGTTCGCGACCACAATGTCGCTGGGGGCCGCCGCGGAATCCGCCATGAGCGGCGCTTCTCCGAGAGTGGCAGCCGCTGAGGCCGCTACCCGGATGGAGGGTTGCGAAACGTTCGCGGCGATGGTTGCAGGCGGCGTACCGATTGTGGTCTGCCGCGAAGCGAGATACCCGGCGAACACCGCGATGGTTAGGGCCGCGGCCGTGGCGTAGACCACCGGCCATCGAATGGGAAAACCGCTGTTCTTCGGGGGAGGATAGAGTGTGCGTTCCAGGGCAAGCCATGAGGCCAGCCGCTCCTCCACAGGCTCCTGCGGAACCGTGGCGCGCAGTTCCTGCTCCACTTCAAACAGCAACTGCTTCAGATCGGCTAACGCAGCTTTGCAGAGAGCGCACCCCTGAAGATGAGCAACCCTCGCAAAGCTGAGCTCGCTGTCACACTGCAGCAGCAGTTCTTCCGTGCTTAGGTGTCGCACGCTCTCCAACCTCGGTTGCTCGCAACTTATCGACGGCCCTCGAAATGTAACTCACCACCGTCGATATCGAAAGACCCAGAACCTCTGCGATTTCACGGAACTTCAATCCTTCCGTTCTGAGCCGCAGAGCTTCGACTTCCATCGAACTCAACTTGTCCCACGGCAACTGCGAGACATATACGCCGGTCTCGACTGTCCCTGGCGGCGCTATCAGCTTTGCTTCCAGGTTCGTCCAGCTCTTCTGATCCAGCAGATCGGCCTTTTTCTTTCTTCCTTGGTCGATCAGCAGGTTGTGCGCTACCCGGAACAGCCACGCCCGTGGCTGCGTGATATCTTCCGCGCGGCAGCGAGCCTGGAAATAGCGCACGAAACTCTCTTGCGCGATGTCCTCGGCTTCGGAGCGGTCGTCGAGATGATATCGGAGATAGCGGATCAAGCTATCGCGGCACTGATCAAAAAGCTGCTCGGTCTCGCAAGCGGCGGGAGTTGGCTTTCCGAAACCGGTCACAGGCGCATCCTAAGTGCCGCGGATGCCTGACGTATACGAAGACGTACCAGGCCCCTTTTCTTACGGCAGCAATACTTGTCCTATTGTCGCCGGGAGCCCAAATCTTGTCAAACCAAATCTTGATGCAAGTACCTGGTACGGAGCGGTTTACATGGATCTCAAGACACCTTTACCAGGGCTATTCGAGAAAGAAACTTTTCCTAAGGTCCGCTGCTCTGAGCGGCTCGTACCTCCCCAGACCCGACGTCAAAGACGGATAATAGATTGAAACTAAACAGGTTCTGCCAAGTTCCGTCCCTCTGCCACAAGCCGGCTTGCAGCGAGGGTCGCTCCGGTCTGAGACAGTCTCAGTCGTTCGTGTTTCAAACAGAATGTGACCTATCGGACAGAAATTTTACGGGGCCACAAAAAAAAGGCCTGCTCGTTCGTCTTAACTATCGAGGCGTAACTGGGATCGGCGCGGAACCAATCCGCGTTTGCGGTGTCCCGATCAACACCGTCGGTACTCAGTAAAACCTCAGCTCTTCCCACACACATGAACCCACCTGCGCCGGTGCGGTAGGCTCCCAGCCTCTGTACCGGCGCAGTCACGTTGAGGGCGCGTTTTTTTCGGCCCCACCTCCTTTGCAAATCCAGTATCCTTGTGGGCATCAGCGGCTGGCCGGTTGCAGCTCCAGGAGCCGTCGCAGCCACGAGAGGCGGCCATGAAGACTACGCGCAGGCAGTACCTCAGGGAAGGCCTCAGCATCGGAGTAACGGCTCCAATGCTGCTCGCCGCGGGAGCGGAAGTGACACACGCGGCGGAAACCATCGAAAAACAGTTACTGGAAGGCAAAAACATTCGCGGAGTGCGGAAGCAGCACCTCCCCACTCCCTCCCTCCTCATCGATCTGGACCGTCTTGAGGCGAATATCGCCAAGATGGCGAGCCATGCCAAGGCGTCTTCGATCAATCTGCGCCCGCATGCCAAAACCCACAAGTGCAGCGAAATCGCCAGACGGCAGATCCAGGCGGGTGCGCTCGGCATCTGCGCGGCAACGATCTCGGAAGCGGAAGCGATGTCGGCCGCGGGCATCAAGGGACTGCTGATTACATCGGAGATGGTGGGGCCGAATAAGACGCAGCGCCTGGTTCGTTTGACAAAGAAACAGCCCGAGACGATGTCGGTGGTCGACGATCCCGGGCATGCCGAGATGCTCAGCGAGGCTGCGCAAGCGGCCAAGGTCACGCTGAACGTGCTGGTGGATATCGACCCGATGGGCCGCCGCACAGGCATCTCGCCCGGCGAACCGGCGCTTAACCTCGCCAAGAAGATCGACCAGCTGCCTGGCCTTCGTTTACGGGGTGTGCACAGCTATTCGGGCGCGTCGTCCCATGTCATCGGCTTTGCCGAACGGCAGGCCCACTCCCGCAAAGTCATGGGGCCGCCGCTGGAAACCGTCGCCGCGATGAAGAGCGCCGGCTTGCCCGCGGAGATCGTTTCCGGCAGTTGCACCGGTACCTACAATATCGATCCGGCCATCGGCGGCATCACCGAGATGCAGGTCGGCTCCTACGTTTTTATGGACGTCGATTACCGGCTGATCGGAGGCCAGAGCGGCGCCGTCTACGATGATTTCCAGCCTTCCCTCACTGTGCTGGCCACCGTCATCAGCAAGGTTCACAAAGACCGCGCCACGATCGATGCAGGCCTGAAGGCCTTTGCGACCGACCGCAAGTTCGGTCCCCAACTCGTCGGAATCACCGGTGTGGACTACGGCTTTGGCGGCGACGAGCACGGCATTCTGGATTTGAAAGATCCCAGCCGCGAGATTCGCCTCGGCGACCGGCTCGAGCTGATTGTTCCCCACTGCGATCCCAACGTCAATCTCTACGAGCGCGCCTACTGTGTGCGCGGCGACGACGTAGTGGAGGTTTGGCGCATCGACGGCCGCGGCCACGCCTGACGGCGTAATGACCGGCTTTCCGCTTTTATTGAGTGTCAGGAAGCGTTGTGGGATCCGCCGTCCCGCCTTCACAGCGCGGCTTTCCGAGCGCTGCTTCTTTGCAATCCACATAACCCGGCGTCACCGCTCGCAGAAAGGCTAAGATGGAAAATTGCGCCCGCAAGGCCGCCTCAGCTGCGCCGTCTCGTCCGCACCCTCGTCTGGAACAGCCGGACGCCCGTCACTCGTAGCATCTGCGGACGGCCGGACATCTTCGCTTGTTGACACGGGAGACCTGCAATGCCAGTCAAAACCGACACACAGCTTCTGACGATGTTGGCGGATAAGGCCACACTGCTCAGAATTCATTCCATCCGCTCGACCTCGGAAGCGGGCAGCGGCCACCCGACGAGTTGCGCTTCGGCGGCGGAGATCATGTCCGCGCTGTTCTTTTCCGTGATGCGATACAACCCGGCCAAGCCGGATGACCCCGCCAATGACGTCTTCATCCTTTCGAAGGGGCATGCCGCGCCGATTCTTTACGCCGCCTGGGCGGAAGCGGGATATCTGAAAGTCGAGGACCTCCTCACTCTCCGCAAAATTGACTCCGACCTCGAAGGCCATCCACCGACAAAACTGCCCTTCGTCGACTTGGCGACGGGATCTCTGGGCCAAGGCCTCTGCGCAGGATTGGGCATGGCCCTAAACGCCAGCCTGGACGGCCGCGATCAGCGTATCTACGTTCTGCTCGGCGATGGAGAGTCCGCCGAAGGCGCCGTGTGGGAAGCGGCCGAGGTGGCCTCGCACTACAAGACCGCCAATCTTTGCGCCACGATTGACGTGAATCGTCTTGGCCAAAGCGAGCCCACGATGCTGCAGCACCAGATGGAGGTCTATCGCGCGCGATGGGAAGCCTTCGGCTGGCAGGCGTTGGTCGTGGATGGACACAACCTCGAGGAACTGCTCGAAGCTTACGACAAGGCCGCGGCAACAACCGGCCGACCGACGGTCGTGCTCGCGCGCACCTTTAAAGGGCGAGGCATCGAGTTCGCCGAAGACAAAGACGCCTGGCACGGCAAGCCGTTCAAGAAGGGCGAGCAGACCGACAGCGCCATCAATGCGCTCGAAGCGAAGCTCAGTGGCGCCGCGCCACCGTGGAAACCCAAGATGCCTTCTTCAAACGGCGCGAAGTCCGCCGCCGCTCCGAAGGCGGCGCCGCAACCATCTTACAAACTCGGTGACGAAGTAGCGACCCGCGAGGCCTTCGGAGCCGCTCTCGCGGCCTTGGGAGAAGTGAATCCGCGCATCGTCGCGCTGGACGGCGACGTAAAGAACTCCACCTTCACGGAGCACTTCGAGAAGAGAGCGCCCGGGCGTTTCTTCCAGGGGTTCATCGCCGAGCAGAACATGGTGGGCGCCGCCATGGGCTTCGCCGCCCGGGGTAAAATCGCGTTCGCGGCCACCTTCGCCTGCTTTCTTGCGCGCGCCTACGACTTCATGCGCATGGCTGCCATCAGCCGCACCAACATCAAACTCGTCGGCACGCACGCCGGCATTTCGATCGGAGAAGACGGGCCGTCGCAAATGGGGCTGGAGGATATCGCGACCGCTTGCGTCGAGCCCAACTACACCGTCCTTTATCCGAGCGACGCCACAAGCGCCTGGCGCGCCATTGAACTCGCGATCGAAATCGACGGACCGGTTTACGTGCGGACGAGCCGTCCGAAAACCGCGGTGCTTTACGGCGGCGGGGAGCCGTTCCCTTTGGGAAAGTGCAAAGTCGTGCGCCAGAGCGGCAAAGACCGGGTTACGGTCGTCGGCGCGGGCGTCACGCTCTATGAGGCGCTCAAGGCCCACGAAGAGCTTGCCAAGGAAGGGATCGCGATTCGCGTGATCGACCTTTTCAGCGTGCAGCCGATCGACAAGGAAACACTCACGGCCGCCGCCAGGGTAACAAACGGACTTGTCGTCACCGTGGAGGATCACTACGCCCACGGCGGCATCGGCGACGCGGTGCTGGGCGCTCTGGCGGACCAGAGGGTGGCCGTGCACAAGCTTGCGGTACGCGACATTGCCCGCAGCGGTGGTCCTGACGAGCTGCTCGACAAGTTCGGCATCTCCGCGCGCCACATTGTGGCCAAAGTAAAGTCACTTCTAGAGTAGCCGCGCATGTTCCGCGGAGCGAACCTGGCAACCGCGCCCTTCTCTAAGGAGTAGCGGCGGTCTATCATAGGAAACGGGCAGGATTGTCTTTCTTTCGTTTTCTCTTCTCATGTCGACAACTGCGCAACAAACCTCGACCCGGCCGATCCGCGTCCTCGTCGCCAAGCCGGGTTTGGACGGGCACGACCGCGGAGCGAAGATCATCGCCCGGGCCCTCCGCGATGCCGGCATGGAGGTCATCTACACGGGCCTGCGCCAAACGCCAGAGCTGATCGTTTCCGCCGCGTTGCAGGAGGATGTCGAATTCATCGGCCTGTCAATTCTTTCCGGGGCGCACACCGTGATCGTTCCGCGCGTCATGGAGCTTCTGAAGGAGAAAGGCCTGACCGACGTGCAGGTTGTGCTGGGCGGCATCATTCCCGACGCCGACATCGACGAAATGAAGAAACTGGGCGTGGCTGCCATCTTCCAACCCGGCGCCTCGCTGCAAACCATCATCGACTTCCTGCGCACGAACCGCCGCAAGGAACCGGAACTCTAGAGGTCGGCCGCGACCCTCCCGCAATCTGGGAACCGGAGTCTGCGGATAGGGTCCGTCCCCCTTTTGAGGAAGCTGAATCATCCGGGCGGTCCGCTACGTCCAATAACTGCCATGTCAACCACGAAGAAGTCTGAACAGGAGTGGAAGCAGATACTGACCCCTGAACAGTACAAGGTTTGCCGCCAAAAAGGCACTGAAATGGCCTTTACCGGCGAATATTACGACACCAAAACACCTGGCGTGTACCGCTGCGCCTGTTGTGGGGCCGAGCTGTTCACGTCCGAGGACAAGTTTGACTCCGGCACCGGCTGGCCCAGTTTTACGCGTCCGGCAAATGATGACAACGTCGCGGCCGAAACTGACACCAGCTATGGAATGCGGCGGACGGAAGTGCTTTGCAGCCAGTGCGATGCTCATCTCGGGCACGTTTTTGAGGACGGCCCTCGCCCCACCGGCCTGCGTTACTGCATCAACTCCGTGTCTCTCAGGCTCGACGAGAAGGAAGACTGAACCGTCTCCGGCGCGGCGGCGTCTCCTAAATCGCCGCCTTCTGTGTCACACTCGCTTGTTGCGCCGGAGCGCGCTGCGGCATGCCCGCGCAGGCACAGCATGCTGTGCCCCTACCCATCCGGGGTTAGTTAGCCCCGAGTGGGAGCCGGAATGCCGGTAGCGGAACGGAGACCCCTCTTGCGAGTCATTTCGCTGATTGCGAGCGCCACGGAGATCGTCTGCGGTCTCGGGCTCGAGCATCTGCTGGTGGGCCGCTCTCACGAGTGCGACTACCCGCTCTCGGTCACCGCTCTGCCGGTTTGCACGGAGCCGCGTTTCGAGGTCGCCGGCAGCAGCCGCGAAATCGATGAGGCGGTGCGTTCGCTGCTGCGGCAGTCGCAAGCGAATGAGGCTCTGAGCGTGTACCGCGTGCACAGCGATGTACTGCGTCAACTGCGGCCGAGCCATATCGTGACGCAGGCGCAGTGCGAGGTCTGCGCTGTCAGCTTGAAAGACGTCGAGCGGGCCGTCGAGCAGATCGCGGGCTGTGAAGCCAGGATCATTTCGCTGCAGCCCAACTCGCTCTCCGACGTCTGGGAGGACGTGGGCCGCGTGGCGTCCGGTCTCGAGGTCGCCGCCGAAGGCCGACGGCTTGTCGAGACCCTGCGCCGGCGCATGCGCAAAATTCGTGAGAAGGCCCTGTCGCTTGACTCTCGCCCGACGGTGGCGTGCATCGAATGGGCCGATCCGTTGATGGCGGCCGGCAATTGGACGCCGGAGTTGGTCGAGATGGCCGGCGGCATCAACCTTTTCGGCATTGCCGGCCGGCATTCGCCGGGTATGACGTTCGAGGATCTGATCCGCCTGGATCCCGATGTCATCGTCGTCGCGCCGTGTGGCTTCTCGCTGGAGCGGACGCGGCAGGATCTATCTCTGCTGGCCGCGCGGCCGGAGTGGAACGCTCTCAAAGCCGTCCGCAACGGACGGGTCTATCTGGCCGACGGCAATCAGTACTTCAACCGCCCGGGCCCGCGCGTGGCCGAGACCCTGGAGATCCTGGCGGAGATTCTCCATCCGGAGGTGTTCTCGTTCGGGCATGAAGGAACAGGCTGGGAATTCGGGGCCGGGGGCTCGGGAGTTGAGGCGCGAGGCCGCGAGATTCTTCCAGAGTGAGGCGAGGGGAAACACTGGGTCGGCGGTGCCTTTCAGGCGAGGTGTACCCCCACGAAACGCAAAACAAATCGTCTAGAGAAGAAAACGCCTGAGATTTGCGCTACAATCTGCAAGGAAATCATTCCATTAGAAAAAGTCGGCGCATAAACCTGTCCGAAGAAAGAGCGTACGCGAGGACAGCAGATGGATTTCACAACCGTAATTACCTCCGCTGCTGTTGGGGCTGTGGCAGCGGGGGTAGTAAACCTGATTGGCCAGCTTCTCGAGCGGCGTTCGAGAAAAAAGGAGCTTCTCCTTGCGAAGGCAGTTGACCTTGCAGTTGAACGAGTCCGATTTGCATTTGAGGTGGCGAAAGAATCACAGCAGAGAGCCTCATTGGCTGATCCGGGAATAACATGCGGGGAATACTACAAATGGCTGCGGCACCTTTTCGATCATGGTGAGTTGCCGTTGGACGCCATCCACAAACGATAAGACGACGTTCTCGAAAGGCTGATACGCAGTGTGATTGGGGACTTCAGAGTTAAAACGGGGTTAGTTAGATGGAGTGGGTTGTTCTGGGCCTAATTGCTTTTGGCATTGCCCGGGGACTTGTCGTCAAACTGCGTGAAAACCACTACAACGCAGAACTGACATCAAGGCTTGAGACACAGCGTACCTACCTTGAGGCGCGAGACAATTCATTCAGAGAAGGTTTTTGCCGTGGGCGGAAGTGGTTGGCACTTCTCATCGCCGAGGTGGAAGAGGCGAATGATTCACGCGACACGGATCTGCTATACAAGTCCCATCCTGCCCGCAAGGCTGCTGAGGTTGTGAAAGAGATAAAGGAGGAGAAGAAGGAGTTGACCCAGCGTGTAAAGTTCTTGGAGTATCAGTTGAAGAGCTATGAAGAGTATTTCCCCCAACTCGAAGAGTATCGAGATCTGATTCTGGACGAGCGGGTTCCTCTCGCGTCGGGTGCGGATAACCTTGGGGAACTTGAGGCCACGGACCCCACGGAGAAGTTTCTAAGCCGTGAAGAGTGGGCAGAACTGTCAGTATCAGACCGCAATCAGCTTGCACTAGATCGGTACCTGGGAAAGCAAAAGTCTGACTGGGAGATCGGCAGGTTCTACGAACGGTACCTTGGTTACCTCAGAGAGATCGACGGTTGGGTTGTTACTTATCATGGTGCTCTTCACGGTTTCGAGGATCTCGGTAGGGACCTTGTCTGTGCGAAAGGCCGGGAAGTTGAGATCGTGCAAGCAAAATGCTGGAGCAGGTCAAAGCTCATACATGAAAAACACTTGTTCCAGCTTTTTGGTTCCACTATCCATTACAAGCTCGCCAACCCAGGAGTGCATGTGACGGCGGTCCTTTCAGCGACGACGTCGCTCTCTGACGTTGCTACAGAGGTGGCGAACGTCCTTGGAATTCGAGTGGAGGGCACGACACTGCCCTCTGTGTACCCTTTAGTGAAGTGCAATATCAATCAAAGCAGCAAGGAACGTATCTACCATCTTCCGTTTGACCAACAGTACGATCGGACGCAGATTTGCTACGAGGGCGAATGCTATGTCACGACTGTTCGGGAAGCCGAAGCACTTGGTTTTCGACGCGCATGGCGACATCGAGTGGCAGAGCCGACTAGGTGACTCAAGGCCCAACCCTGCCCAAAAGAAAGAAGGGGGGACCCCGAATCGACTCTGGCCATGATTTTCACGGCGTACCTGAATTTCCCCGTGACGGCCTTGCCGCGTCCGATGTAGAATAAGGCGCACTCAAAGGGTATCCCCATGCAGCGACGAACCTTCTTTCGCAAGCTCGCGCCCCACGGAGTAGCCGCGGCGGCTCTGATGGCGGGATCGGCTTCCCGGGCGGAGGCGGCGAAGCTCGGCCGGGGCAACGTCTGCTTCATTACCGACGAATACGACCGGGACCTCGACAAAGCGCTGGCGTTCGGGCGTGAGTTCGGCGTCCGGCAGGTCGAAATCCGGAATGTAGACGGAAAATACTGTCTACTGCACGACGCGCCGAAGCTTCGCGAGATCCGGGGGAAACTCGACGCTGCCGGGACGCGAGTCGCGCTTCTCTCAACGCCGATCCTGAAGTGCATTGCGCCCGGTTTTCAGGTTTCACCCGAAGCGGAAAACGAGATTTCCCTGGCCGCCCCGGGTTTTCCCATTCCGAACGCGGAGCAATTCCCCCGCTCCGTGGAGTTCATGAACCGCGCCATCGAAGCGGCCACGATCCTCGGCACGGACAAGATTCGTGTGTTCTCGTTCTGGCGCGTCGTCGATCCTCCGGCCATCCACAGCCTGATTCTCGAAAAGCTCGAGGAAGTGGCTGCGATCGCCCGCAAGGCCGGCATCACGCTCTGCATCGAGAATGAAACGGCCTGCAACCTCGCCACCTGCGCCGAGACCGCCTCCGTCCTCGCGAAAGCTCCCGCGAATGTGGGTATGCTTTGGGACCCTCGCAACGCCGCGATTCGAGGGGAGATCGCGTTTCCCCACGGCTACAGCCTGCTCGACAAGAAAAAGATCCACCACATGCATCTGAAGGACTTTCAGACCGACGCGGCCACAGGCCAGCACCAGACGGTTGCCGTGGGCGACGGCGTGCTGCCGTATCCCGCGATTTTCAAGGCCCTGGCGAACGACGGTTATCAGGGCGCGCTGTCGATGGAAACGCACTTCAGCCTCAACGGCTCGAGAGAAGAGGCCAGCCGCCGTTCGATGCGCGGAATCCTGAAGGCGCTGGAATCCTAGGCCGCATGCTCCGGGCCGAAAGCGGCATCCCGATTACTTGTGACTGTGCTCTCCCGGTTCCAGGCGACCCCGGCAATGCCCAGCAGCGAGGCCGTCGTCTCTGCGGAGTTTGGAGTTGAAGAATCTCGGACCGCTCCTCGGACTTGCCGCCGTCTATCTGTTCTTCTGCCTCTGGGCGGGAGAGCCTTTCTACTCCTCGTTCAACCGCGTCACAGTTCTGACCCAAAGCGTCATCGTCACCGCGGGCGCGCTGGGGATGACGCTGATCATCATCGCCGGCGGCATCGACTTGAGCGTGGGATCAGTGATCGCATTGTCCACCGTGGTGGTGGCGCGCTTGCTCGAAGCCGGTGTCCCACCGGCATGGGCGGCTCTGGCCGGTATCGTCACCGGTGGCGTCTGCGGGGCCGCCAACGGGCTGCTGATCACGCAACTACGGCTGGTCCCCTTCATCATTACGCTGGGCACCCTGCTCGTTTTCCGGGGCGCGGCCACGGGCATCGCTCACGAGCAGAAGATTGACGCCCCGATCACGTGGCCCAACGATCTGCTCGCCAAGTTTCCCGAGCCGGCCTGGCTGATCGTGGCGCCCGGTGTGTGGCTCACGCTGCTGCTGGCATTGGTTGTCGCGCTGCTGCTGAGCAACACGATCCTGGGCCGGCACATATTCGCGATCGGCTCGAATGAAAACACCGCCCGGCTGTGCGGCGTGCGGGTTGAGCGCGCAAAGTTTTACGTGTATACGCTCGGCGGAATCCTGACGGGATTCGCCGGGCTGATGCAGTTCAGCCGGTTAACGGTCGGCGATCCCACGGCGGCCAAAGGGATGGAGTTGGACATCATCGCGGCCGTGGTCATCGGCGGTGGCAGCCTGCAAGGGGGAGAGGGCAGTGTCGTGGGTTCCGTGGCCGGCGCCATGCTCATGGCCGTGATCCGTAACGGCCTCAGCATGAAAGGCGTCCCGAACTGGGTGCAAGATGTGCTGACCGGCTCGATCATCGTCGCCGCCGTGGCCATTGACCGCTTGCGCCATCGCCGCAAAAACTAAGCGCTCGGCTAGTCCCCAGCGGATGCATTCGGCATGAGATCCGGCTAAGCTCTCGGCTCCCTGCCCGCCAGCCAGCTACCGAATGCGGCGATCTTGCCGCCATCCAGGGTGAAATGGTGGCTCAGCAGGAGCGGATTGGGAAGGCCGGTTTTGTCGAAGGCGCCGTCAACCCTCGCGGTGATGACAGTCTTGCCATTGCGGCCTTCTACGTCGATGACATCAAGGGTGACGTTGACGTCGAAGATCTCCCGGTCGCTCCATTCTTTGATGGCAGCGACGCCGCGAAACTCCCGTTCTACGTCGGTTACGACGGCGTCGTCGGTGAAGGTGGAGAGGAACGTGGCGGCATCATGCTCATTGATCGCCCGAATGAAGGTGGCGACAGGCCCGGGTATTGGTGTTTCCATGGTGTCGATAGCTCCTTTGTTGGATGATTTTTCTTCGAGATTTCTCAACTGTCCGGTTTTTGTCAGACCGTGGGAATGGTTCCGCCATCGATAACGTACTCCGCCCCACTAATCGAAGACGCACGGTCGGATACCAGGAACGCAACCAATTCAGCAACTTCATCGGGACGGCCGGGTCGGCCCAGCGGAATGCCGCCCAGCGAATCCATCAGTCCCTCCCGTGCTGTAGCTTCGTCGGTGCCCGTGCTCTCAGCCAGCCGCTCGATGAGCCGCAGCGCCGAGGTCGTTTCGATAAACCCAGGTGCTACTGTATTGACCCGTATACCTTTGGGCCCGACTTCGTTCGAGAGACCCTTGCTGTAATTCGTCAAGGCTGCCTTCGCAGCCGCATACGCCAAGGTCGCCTCGAAAAGGGGCAGGCGCCGCTGGATCGACGAGATGTGGAGAATGACTCCTGAACCCTTTTGCAGCATCGGGGGCAGCAGTGCCCGATCCAAACGGACGGCGGAAAACAGATTTGCGTTGAAGGTCTGCTGCCAGTCGGTGTCGCTAAGAGCAAGAACTCCGCCGCTGGGGGCGGATGAACCGCCGACATTGTTAACGAGAATATCTACACCGCCGAGACGATCCATCACCTCGTTGACGACTTTTTCCACACCTTGGGGAGTGCTGATGTCCGCCTGAGCGAAAAGGACAGATGTGGGCAGCTCGTCGGCGATAGACCGGGCTGTTGCGATCACCGTCGCTCCGCCCCGAGTCAGGCGTTTAACGACAGCTTCACCAATGCCCCTGGTTCCGCCCGTCACGAGTGCTCGCTTGCCGGCAAACTCGTTAGCATCAAATGGGGAGTTGGAAGATGTGCTCATACTGTGTTTCGCGTCGCCCTCCGGTTGCGGGGGCCCCGTGGCCCACTCGGCGACCGCGCGGACGAGATCACCTGCTAAGAAAAACTTTACTTGATGTGATTTCTATTGTAAAGTAGCTTCTTATAGTAAAGTCACTTTCTATGAGGAAACTATGGGAAAGAAGAAGGGGGCCAAAGAGCGGCCGGCCGCAGGGGAATACCAACCTCTTTCGAAGTTGCTGGGGCTTTTGTCGAGCCGGTGGACCCTGCTCCTCTTACATCGCCTGCACGTCGAGGGCCCGGCGCGCTTCGGCGAACTGCGCCGGCGGCTAGGGTCGATCTCGACCAAGACCCTCACAGAGCGGCTGCGCCTTCTGGAAGCCGAGGGTTTGATCTCCCGGCACTACGAACCGACCGTCCCGCCCCAAGTCACCTATGCCCTTACGAAGCGCGTGATGGAATTGGAGCGGGTGATTATCGAATTGGACCGAATCGCCGAACGGTGGTACGGCGCCGGCGGCGCAAAATGAAGTGGCTAGATTGTATTTCTGAAGAGGAGAGATCACCTAATCAATCACTCGGCGACTCGAAACCTATGCCGCCGTTGCCGTGATCGCCGGCATTGCCGTTAGGTTCCTTGAGACGAAGCTGGCGGAGCACTTCTTTCAGGTTAGCCTGGAGTTCTTCGGGTGTGGCCCCTCGGGAGAGGGCGCCGGGGATGCCGGGAACAACGCCGACATACAGCCGGGTCGCAGGGTCCCAGTCGATCAACGCGTTGACCACCCGTCGCGGGGTATCTGGCACGGCCCCATTATAGGGCCCCGCCGCGTGGGTGGCAAAAAAATTTTGGGGGCCCATCCAGGAGCTGTCCCGTTTCGGAAGGCCCTTAGCCCTCCCGCAAGATCCTCAGCACTTCGGCTCCCAGTGTCGTGCCTACCAGCGCTTCCTCGTCCACAACGCAGTTCGCGCCCGCGTCGGTGAGTTTCTGGGCGTGGATGTGGTAGCGGCTCCGTGCGATCACGGGCACAGCGGGAGCCACATGCTTGGCCTGTTGAATGACCATTTGGGCCGTCACCGGGTCGGGCAGCGCCACAATCAGCAGGCGCGCTTCGGGCAAAGCATGATGGTCCAGAATCACGGTCTGGGTGGCGTCGCCGGTTTCTATCGGGATCGCCGAGCGATTGGCGGCCACTGTGCGGGCGTTCAGCTCGAGCACTAAGAAGGGAATTTTCTCTTCTTGCAGCTTGCGAACGGCCTCCTGGCCGGCCGGTCCATAACCCACCACAATGACGCGCCCGCGGCCATCCCCCTTGGCGGACTCAGCGAGTTCTTCGGCGCGTGCGCCTGTGGAAGCCCTTTCGCTCATCCGTCGAAAAAGCCCCGAACCCGCGGCAGCGAGGTAGGGCGTGAGGAAAAGCGTGGCTACGGAGGCGGAGAGCAGAAACTGAAACGTTTCTTCCGCAACGATGTTGGCCCGAAACCCGAGCTCGAGCAAGACGAAGGAGAACTCCCCGATCTGCGCCAGCGCCAAACCCGTGGCGGCGGCGACAGCCGGAGGAAAACCGAAGATGCGGACGACGCCCCCGACAATAAAAGCTTTGACAGCAATGATGGCTGCCACCAGGCCGGCGAGCATGAGCAGCTTGTCACTTGCCGGAAAGTGTCCAATCAGTCCAATGGAAGCAAAGAAGAGCGTGACAAAAATGGACCGCAGGGGGGCTACATCGGCCCGAATTTGCTGGGCGAACGGAGACTCGGCCAGCAGCATGCCCGCGACGAACGCTCCCAAGATCGGCGACAGGCCGGCGGCGTGGGAAGCCCAAGTTGCTCCCAGACACAAGGCGACGGCAATGATCACTGGCAGATCCCGATTCTGCAGCGACGACGCTTCGTGAACCAGCCTTGGAGAAATGTAGGTTGCAATCAGATAAATAGCGCCGATCAAAAGCGCCGCGATGCCCCCGCGCACGATCACTTGCTCCAGGGCCTCGCGGCCGGTGGCCCCTTCGCCTAGCAGGGAAATCATCAGCACAAGAGGCACGACCGCGAGATCCTGCAATAGCAGAATACCCAGGGCATTTCTGCCGTGGAGGCTGTCAAGCTCGGCGCGGTCCAGCAGCACCCGCAGAACAATCGCCGTGCTGCTTACCGAGACCGCCCCGCCTAGCACCAGCGACTCCGCCAGAGGCCGCCCCAGACCAACCGCCAGCAGGACGACGGCGGCGCCTGTCAACAGGATCTGCAGGCTGCCTCCTCCGATGGCCACCGCGCCCAGCTCACGCAGCCGCGCCAGAGAAAACTCCAGTCCGATCGTAAAGAGCAGCAGCGCCACACCGAGTTCCGCCATACCGCGGATCTGCTCCACGTCGCTCACCACCCGAAACCCCGAGGGGCCGAGCAGGATACCGGCAAATAAATAGCCGATCAAGGCATTTTGTTTCAGCCTCTCGGCGACGATGCCCAGCAGGAGCGCCACCGCCAGGAGCAGCACGACATCAGCAACTGAATTCCAGGGACCCATAGCTAGATCGGGCGGAAACGGCCGGGAAAGAGACCGCGCGGCGGGGCTGCGGCCACGCCAGACCCGCCTCAAGGCGCGAGTCCAGCGAGTCATCTATTGTCTCGCACTCCGGCGTCTGAGATCGGGAGGCTCCGCCCTGGCGCCGCAGCTGCGAACGTTCCGCTGTATTACACTGGCATTTCGCAAGAGGCAATTGGCAAGACGAACGACCGGCGGCACACGCAGCGCATCATCCGGAAACGGCTTTGACGTCCCCTCAACCACAACCGGCGGCCTCATGGTCCTTCCCGAGGATCAGCATCTGGGACAGGATTCTTCTTTTTGTGCTGGCGGTCTTGATTACGCTGTGGCTGCTGCCGCCCGGGTGGGGAGTAGGCCGCTTACGCCCGCTTCTCTCACTGGCCCTCTATCTGACGGTTTCTATCGCGGTAGCGCGGCTGCTGGTCCACGCGTTCCGCAAATACATCAGACTTTTTCTTTGGCGGGTCCGCAACCGCATGATCGCGGTGTATGTCTTCGTTGGGTTGATTCCCCTGTTGCTGGTGATCGTCACGGCTGTGCTTGGGCTGTCGCTCGTCGCCGGCCCGTTGGCCGCCTACATGGTGAACGCACGAATCGGGCAGAGAGCCGCCAGCCTGCAGGCCGCGGCGGCATCCCTCGGCTGGGACATGCGGGCCAGCGAGCCGTCGGAACGTCCGGCGGCCCTCCGTGCCTTCATTGACAATGCCAGCGAGATCTTTCCCCAGGTCATGGTCCGAATCGACCTGCCGAACCGCGCTTTCGCCCTGCCGGACGAATTGGCAGAGGGCGCAATACCCGCAGCCGTGAGGGAGCATCAGGGTATCGCCGAACACCGAGGGAAGCTTTTTCTTTGCGCCTACGCGCAGTATGCGCCGGGCGCTCCCTCGGTTCTGCTGCTGGTGCCCCTCACAGACGAATATCTGCGGACATTCCTGCCGCGTCTGGGACCGCTGCAACAGCGAGGGCCCCCCGGATCCCCACCCAACCCCGCCCGTTTTCAGGAGATTGCGAGGTTAGTTCCTCCTCCCACGCACCCCTTTGACTACGCCCTTCCTTGGGTAGTGGAGGCGCCAGTGCTCTCTTGGGAGACAGGAGAAGCGGTGCTCCGTCCGGATTTGAGCCTCGTGACCCGGCCGTCGGCGGTGGCTGGCGCAATCTTCGGCTCGCAGGCCCGCTGGTCGGCGGAAACGCTGCGGTTCGGCGTAGGAGCGCTGGGCGTGCTTTTCGGCGCGGCGCTGCTGGTTTCGCTGTTCGTCGCCGTCTCATTGACCCGCACACTGACGCGGGCCGTCTACGAACTCCATGCCGGCACCGAGCGCATCAACGTGGGCGATTTCTCCTATCGTGCCCCTATTCACGGCGACGACCAGCTTGCGGCCCTGGCCGGCTCATTCAATTCCATGGCGGCGTCCATCGAGTCCCTCATCGTCGAGTCGAAAGAGCGGCAGCGTCTCCAGTCGGAGCTGGAAATCGCGCGCGAGGTGCAGAGCCAACTGTTTCCGCGCTTTGTCCCCCACTTGCAAAGCGTGGAAGTGCTCGGCCTTTGCCGCGCGGCGCAGTCGGTCTCAGGCGATTTTTACGACTACGTGGAACTACCGCCGTCTCGATTGGCGTTAGCCTTCGGCGACGTTTCGGGCAAGGGAATCTCGGCCGCTCTGGTGATGGCGACGCTGCACTCCTTGATCCGGGCACAACTTTCCCTGCTGGCCCAGCTGCACGGCGACGACGAAACGCTGCGCTCCACGTCCCAGGTGATTGCCCAGGTCAACCAGCAACTCCACATGAGCACCGCCGCCGATAAGTTCGCCACGCTTTTCTTCGCCACCTTTGACCAGGATACGAACACACTGATCTACTCCAACGCCGGGCACCTGCCGCCTATACTCATCCGGGATCATCGCGCCAGCCGCCTCGACGTACACGGCATGGTTGTGGGGGCCTTCCCGCACTCTCTTTACTCTTCCAGCCTGCTGCGTCTGGAAGCCGGGGATCTCGTGGTGGCGTTTACCGATGGCATCACCGAGCCGCAGAATGCCTACGGGGACGAATTCGGCGAAGACAGGTTGGCCGATCTCCTGTTGCGTCAGGCCGACCAGCCCGTGACGGGCATCATCGACACCGTCATGCGCGAGATCGACCTGTGGACGGGCAGCCCGGCTCTTCAGGATGATAGGACGATGCTCGTGCTACGGCGGCATTAGCTACTGGAAAACCCTCGAGAGAGGCATAGCGTGCAACGGATTCTGACAGCGGCCGAAATGCGCGAAGCCGATCGCGTGACGATCAAGGACCGCGGCATCCCCGGTATCGTGCTGATGGAAAACGCCGGGGCGCGAGTCTATGAGCTGCTGGCTCAGCGCTGTTCGCCTTTGCGAAAGCAGCGAGTGGTAGTCCTCTGCGGCAAGGGCAACAACGGCGGCGACGGTCTCGTCGTGGCGCGGCTGATCGCGGTACGCGAGCCACAAACGGACCTTCATGTCATCCTCTTCGCCAACCCGGACGATCTGACGGGCGATGCCGCCGCGAACTACCGCATGCTTCGCGGCGTGGACATCGACCCGCTTCTCGTCACGAACTCGAAAGCATGGAGCGGAGCGCGGCGGAAATTGGGCTCGGCTACGGTGGTGATCGACGCGCTGCTCGGGACGGGTTTGCAGGGCCCTGTGCGCGGACTTCAGGCCGAAGTGATTCGCAACGTAAACGCCGAATGCGGCCGCGCGTGTGTTGTGGCTGTCGACATGCCATCCGGGATGCCTTCCGACAGCGGCGAGCCGGCGGGAGAGGCGATCCGCGCGGACTACACCGTAACGTTCACGGCGCCCAAGATCAGCCAGATCTTCCCGCCCAACTGCGAAAGACTCGGCGAGCTGACCGTAGCCCCGATCGGCACGGCCCGTTCCGTGCTCGAATCCAACCCCAAGCTCAAGCTCAGCCTGCTGGAAGCCGCTGACTTTGCCGCGCTGCTGGCGCCGCGAAAGCGCTCGTCCCACAAGGGTGATTTCGGGCACGTGTTGGTCGTGGGTGGTTCGCGTTCCAAGGCAGGCGCTGTGATCATGAGCGGCGCCGCCGCGTTGCGGGCGGGTGCGGGGTTGGTGACCGTGGCGACGGCGGCGGGCGCTGTAAAAGCTGTGGTCTCGCACACACCTGAACTCATGACCATCCCGGCCCAGGAAACCTCCGACGGGTCGATGGGCGAGGGTTCGTTTGCGTCAGACTGGCTGGCGCGCAAAACCGTCGTGGCCATTGGCCCCGGCATCGGAACGGCGCCGGAGAACATCAAGCTCGTGTTGCGCATCGCCGGCGAAGCGTGGAGGGCGAAGGTCCCGCTTGTCGTGGATGCCGACGGTTTGACGGCGCTCGCTTCCGCCGAGGCAACGAAATGGAAGCGGCCCGCTTCGGTGACGGTGCTCACACCGCATCCCGGCGAGATGTCCCGCCTCACGGGACTAACGGTCAAGGAAGTGTCGCAGCGGCGAGTGGAAATCGCGCGAGAATTTTCCGAAAAGCGCGGCGTCTATCTGGTGCTGAAGGGCTTTCGCACGCTGATTGCCTTGCCCGACGGGCAGGTTCTGGTGAATCCGACAGGCACACCGGCGATGGCCAAGGGGGGCTCGGGCGATATCCTCACCGGCATGATTGCCGGATTTCTGGCGCAGTTTCCGAAAGCCGATGCGGCGATTGTGATCGCGGCCGCTGTTTACCTGCACGGTCTCGCCGCGCAGCGGGCGGCCGAAAGCGAGCAGACTCTGCTTGCAACCGACGTGCTGGGCGCCCTGCCCGAGGCGATTCGCTCGCTGCGCAAGGATTGAGCACTAACACCGTCATCCTCCCCGGCTTCTTTCACACACCCAGACGCCGAAAAAACAGGCTTAACGGTATAATTCTCCAAGCTGGCTCCGGCGCGCTCATGGTTGGCCAAACCATCTCGCACTACCGCATCGTTGAGAAACTCGGGGAAGGCGGCATGGGTGTCGTCTACAAGGCTGAAGACCTCAACCTGGAACGGCCGGTCGCGCTGAAGTTTCTTGCTCCCCATCTCGTGAGCGATGAGGAAGGCCGCAAGCGTTTCATTCGCGAGGCCAAGGCCGCCGCCGCGCTCGATCATCCCAACATCTGCACGGTGCACGAGATCGGCGAGGCCGACGGGCGGATCTTCATCGCCATGGCCTTTCTCGAAGGCCATCCGCTGAGGAAGCGAATCGCGCAGGGGCCGCTCAAGCTGAAAGAGGCGCTGCCGATCGCCATCCAGATTGCCGAAGGACTCGAAGCCGCGCACGCCAGGGGCATCGTCCACCGCGACATGAAGCCCGACAACGTGATGCTGATCCAAGGCACGCGAGGGATCGTGAAGCTGCTGGATTTCGGCTTGGCCCAACTTTCGGGCGGTTCGAAATTGACGCACGAAGGATCGACCCTCGGCACGGTCCTCTACATGTCGCCCGAGCAGGCGCAAGCGGCTGACGTAGACCATCGAACCGACATCTGGTCGCTCGGCGTTGTGCTCTATGAGATGGTCTGCGGCCAGACACCCTTCCAGGGCGAGTTCGACCAGGCCGTTGTCTATTCGCTGATCAACGAGCAACCGGAGCCGCTTACAGCGGTACGAACAGGCGTTCCCAAGGAACTCGAGCGCATCGTCAACAAATGTCTGGCCAAGGTTCCAGCGGGCCGGTACCAGCACGCGGACGAGTTGCTGGTCGATTTGCGGGAGCTGCAAAAGGAACCATCGAACCTCAGCCAGACGAGGGCGATGCCCGCCTCGGCCTCCCGCCCCAGCCGCGCGCCATGGTACATCGGGGCGGCTGCGGCCGCAGCGTTGTCACTGGCGACAGCAGTGTTCTGGCCCAGGGTGTCCGGCCCGCCGGCCACAGAGCCCATTGCTCCCCTGCAGGCTGTGCCCCTCACCAGCGACACCGGCAATGAACGGTTCCCTTCCTTTTCACCGGACGGCACGCAAGTGGCCTTTTCATGGAACGGGCCAGCGCAGGACAATTATGACATCTACGTCCAGGTTGTCGGCTCGGGCAGTCCACTGCGGCTGACCACAGACCCCGCCAACGACTTACGGCCGGTCTGGTCGCCCGACGGCCGGCAGATTGCTTTCATCCGAGCCACAGACACCACGGCCGCCATCTATGTGGTGCCGCCTCTCGGTGGGCGTGAACGTAGACTGATGGAGTCCGCCCGCCTTGACGTGACGAGTCTGGCCTGGGGTCCGAAAGGCCAGTCATTGCTGTTCGCGGAGTCACGTCCCGGCGTCGGCGCACTCGGTCTCTATCAGGTGTTTTTAGGGTCGGGTGAGAAAAAGCCTCTGACCTCTCCTGCGACGACGATGAATGCCGGCGACGTTTTCCCGGCTCTGTCTCCCGACGGAGAGACCGTCGCCTTTGCCCGGGGCACCAGGGCGCGTCGAGAGATTTATCTGGTTCCCCTGGGCGGGGGGGAACCTCGCGAGCTGACATCGCAAGGCGGCATCGCCTCCTCGATGACATGGACTCCCGATGGCCGTGAGATCGTCTACTCTTGGTCCCCGATCTGGCGGGGACCTGGGACGGAGAGCGGCGCGCTGCTCAGGAGGATCGCTGCCGGCGGCGGTGAACCAAGGCCCTTGGCGGCTCCCGAGCAAGGCGCGGACAGCCCCGCCTTTTCTCTCCGAGGAAACCGCCTGGCGTACGAGTTCGTCTCCAGCGACTCAAATATCTGGCGCTATCCGCTGCCCGGGGCCAAGGGTGGCGGTGGTCAGCCGCACAAGCTCATCGGTTCCACCCGGGCCGAAACGGAGTCGCGTATTTCACCCGATGGAAACCGCGTCGCTTTTTCGTCAACCCGCAGCGGGAAACGGGAGATTTGGATCTGCGACCGGGACGGTTCGAGGCCGCTGCGGCTGACCTTCTTGGAGGCGGATTGCGGTAGCCCGCGCTGGTCGCCTGACGGTCGGCACGTCGTTTTTGATAGCAACGTTAATGGGAACTGGGATGTTTTCGTTGTGAGCGCCGAGGGCGGCCCGCCGCGCGCTCTCACCCACGACGAGCGGGAGGATTCCCGGCCGAGCTGGTCGCGGGACGGCCGCTGGGTCTATTTCAGCTCCGATCGGTCAGCATCCTACCAGGTATGGAAGGTCCGCGCGGAAGGCGGAGATCCCGTGCAGGTTACTCGGAGCGGTGGCTACGGCCCTGTTCCCTCGCCTGATGGCCGCGCCCTGTACTTTAGCAAGGTGTCCGGGCCGGGGGTCTGGAGAATGCCCGTCGAAGGGGGTGACGACGCCAATGTGCTGCGGGAACGGCGGGTAGGCGCTCGTTGGGACGTAACCCAGATCGGAATCTACTTTGTTGAATCTCAGGTGGATTCATCCTCGAACGGCAGGTGGTTTCTCCGATTGCTAAGGTTTGATACCGGCGAGGTGACCGATGTGATGGACCTGCCCCCGCCCGCCGGAGGACCTTCTCTCGATATCTCGCCGGATGGGCGGTGGTTCCTCTACTCGCAAACCGATACGTTAGGCAGCGATCTGATGCTGGTGGAGAATTTCAAGTAGGTCTCCTGGGCGGCTTGGTCCCCGAGCGCCCTTCCCTTGGTCTTGTAACCGCTGTGGGCGAAGTCAAGATCAAGACCGTCCGACCATGTTTCTCGGCCGCCGGGGATCCGAGGGCGTGCGGGCCGACTGGCCGAGATCACCTTTCCAATCAGTCGCGAGACCGCCAACACCCGTCTCCTGTACGGTCAAGGGGAGTAAGCAAATGGCATCAGTCAAAGGTGAAATCGCAACGCCAAAGAATGCCGTTATACATTGGCTGCTTGATGCGGACCCTTCAATTCGATGGCAGGTAGTGTCCTAATAGGACACTACCCGATGGCAGGTCAAGCGTGACCTCACAGCGGAGCCCGAACAGGTTGTCGCCGCCGAGCGGTCTAATGTCGCTGTCGAAGGCTTGACACCGTCACCCTCTCGGGGGGCTTCTTTCACTGACCCGTACGCCGAAAAAGCAGGCTTAACGGTATAATTCCCCAATTACCCCAGGCTCCCCATGGTTGGCCAAACGATCTCGCATTACCGCATCATTGAGAAACTCGGGGAAGGCGGCATGGGTGTCGTCTACAGGGCCGAAGACCTCAACCTGGAACGGCCGGTCGCGCTAAAGTTTCTTACTCCCCATCTCGTGAGCGATGAGGAAGGCCGCAAACGTTTCATTCGCGAGGCCAAGGCCGCCGCCGCGCTCGATCATCCCAACATCTGCACAGTGCACGAGATCGGCGAGGCCGACGGCCGGATCTTCATCGCCATGGCCTTTCTCGAGGGCCAGCCTCTGAGCAAGCGAATCGCGCAAGGCCCCCTCAAGCTCAACGAGGCGCTCTCGATCGCCATCCAGATCGCCGAAGGACTCGAAGCCGCGCACGCCAAAGGGATTGTCCACCGCGACATCAAGCCCGACAATGTGATGCTCGTCCAGGGATCGCGGGGGCTGGTCAAATTGATGGACTTCGGCCTGGCGCAGCTTTCAGGCAGCTCGAAGTTGACGCGCGGCGGATCGACTCTCGGCACAGTCTTTTACATGTCGCCCGAGCAGGCGCAATCCGCCGACATCGACCATCGAACCGACATCTGGTCGCTCGGTGTTGTGCTGTATGAAATGGTCTGCGGGAGACCGCCCTTCCGCGGTGAGTTTGATCAGGCGGTGGTCTACTCCCTGATGAACGAGGCGGCGGAACCGCTGACCGCCGTGCGCACCGGCGTCCCCAAGGAACTGGAGCGCATTGTCAACAAATGCCTGGCCAAGGCACCCGCCGGCCGCTATCAGCACGCGGACGAGTTGCTGGTCGACCTGCGGGAGCTGCAAAAGGAGCCATCCAACCTCAGCCAGACGAAAGCGATGCCCGCTCCAGCCGCGCGCTCCAGCCGTGCGCCCTGGTGCCTCGGGGCGGCCGCTGCCGTTGTGCTGCTCCTCTTCGCGGCAGCGTTTTGGTTTCATCGGCCCGGCCCTCCTCCCTCGGAGCCGGCTGAGCCGCTGCGGGCGATACCGCTCACAAGCGACCCGGGCAATGAGTGGCACCCCGCATTTTCACCTGACGGCACCCAGGTGGCTTTCGTGTGGGACGGCCCGGCCCGGGACAACTACGACATCTATGTTCAGGTGGTGGGTTCCGGCGGCCCGCTGCGGCTGACCACCGACCCTGCCGCCGATTTGCGGCCTGTCTGGTCACCCGACGGGCGGCAGATCGCTTTCTTCCGGGCTTCAGCCGCGGGGGCCGCCATCTACTCCATCCCGCCCTTGGGCGGGGCGGAACGCAGGCTCGTGGAATCCTCGGCGCTGTCCTCGGCTGGGCTGGCGTGGGGTCCGAAGAGCGAGTCCTTGATCTTTGCGGAAGTAAGCCCCGGGATCGGCGGCCTTGGCTTACACCAAGTTGTGTTGGAGTCCGGCGAGAAGAAACGACTCACGTCTCCTCCCGCGGCAATGCCTTTCGGCGACATCCATCCGGCTGTCTCCCCTGATGGGCAGACGGTTGCCTTCGTCCGGGGCACCACCGCGAAGCGAGAGATCTATCTCGTTCCTCTAAGCGGAGGCGAACCGCGCGAGCTGACCTCGCAGGGAGGTTTGGCCAACGGCGTTGCGTGGACGCCCGACGGGCGAGAGCTTGTCTACTCCTGGGTTTCGAGCATGGGCGCCGCCCGGACACTTCGGAGAGTGGCCGTCGCCGGTGGCGAACCAAGGTCCCTGGCGGCCTTCGGGCAGAATGTTGGCAGTCCCGCTATTTCGCTCCGCGGAGACCGTTTGGCATACGAGGTTGTTTCCAACGATATCAATGTTTGGCGCTATTCCCTGCCCACCGAAAAAGGCGCGGTGCAGCCTCACAAGGTTGCTGCTTCCACCTGGCTTGACAGCGAGGCGCGCATTTCTCCGAACGGAAACCGCATCGCGCTGTCGTCGAATCGCAGCGGCAATCGCGAAATTTGGACTTGCGACGCCGACGGCTCGAACCTGTTGCAGCTTACCTCGCTCAGGGCGTCTTCCGGCAGCCCACGGTGGTCCGCTGACGGCCGGCGCATCGCCTTTGATAGCGATCTCAAAGGGAATTGGGACATCTATGTGGTGAGCGCCGAGGGCGGCTCTCCGCGCCCTTTGACTCAAGGCCAGGAGGAAGATTCACGGCCCAGTTGGTCGCGGGATGGACGCTGGGTCTATTTCGGCTCCAACCGCTCGGGGTCCTATCAGATATGGAAGGTCTCTCCGGAGGGAGGCGACCCTGTGCAGGTCACTCGCGGCGGCGGCTATAATCCTCTGGAGTCTCCAGACGGGCGTTTCCTTTACTTCGCGAAAGGACCATCAGTGCCCGAACTCTGGCGAATGCCGGCCGAAGGGGGCGAAGAGTCGCCGATGTTGCAGGAGTTGGTGGGCAACGCTCGTTGGGGCCTGGCCGCGAACGGTGTGTATTTTGTCGTTCCGTCCGAGGGCGATAGGTGGATGCTCCGATTGGTGGGGCCCGCCGGCGGCGAGGTGATGGATGTGATGGACCTGCCCCCGCCCGCCGGGGGACCTTCTCTCGATATCTCGCCGGATGGGCGGTGGTTCCTCTACTCCCAAACGGACACGTTAGGCAGCGATCTGATGCTGGTGGAGAATTTCAAGTAGGTCTCCTGGGCAGCTTGGTCCCCGAGCGCCCCTCCCTGGTCTTGTGCCCGCTGTGGGCGAAGTCAAGATCAAGACCGTCCGACCATGTTTCTCGGCCGCCGGGGATCCGAGGGCGGGCCGACTGGCCGAGATCGCCTTTCCAATCAATCGCGAGACCGCCAACACCGTCTCCTGTACGGTCAAGGGGAGTAGGCAAATGGCATCAGTCAAAGGTGAAATCGCAACGCCAAAAAATGCCGTTATACATTGGCTGCTTGATGCGGACCCTTCAATTCGATGGCAGGTCAAGCGTGACCTCACAGGGGATCCCGAACAGGTTGTCGCCGCCGAGCGGTCTAATGTCGCTGTCGAAGGCTGGGGCGCCCGGTTGCTCAACTTCCAGGAACCTGATGGGAACTGGGGCGGTGGCCCATGGGTTTTCCAGAGCTGGGCCTCTACCATGGAAACCCTGATGCTCCTGAGGGAACTCGGGCTGGACCCGGCAAGCCCGCAAGCCCGGAAGGCGATCGGCCTAGTCCGTGACAAGAGCGACTGGGGGCCGCATCACGGCCATTCGCCCTTCTTCGAGGGCGAGGTGGAACCCTGCATCAATGGCAGGGTTCTCGCCTGCGGCGCTTACTTCGGCGAGACTAGCGACCGGCTGGTCGACCGGCTTCTCAGCGAACAGCTAGAGGATGGCGGGTGGAACTGCGAAGCTCCACCGAGCAAGCGGTCCTCCTTCAATTCCACCATCTGCGTCCTGGAAGGACTGCTGGAGTACGAGAAGGCGAAGGGCGCCACCAGCGCAGTGCGGGATGCTCGACTCCGAGGCCAGGAGTATTTGCTGGGACGGAAGCTGTTCAGGTCCCTGTCCGGAAAGGTGATCGACCGCGACCGGAAAAGCGCTTGCGACTGGAGAGAATTCTCGTTTCCGACTCGCTGGCGCTACGACATCCTGTGGGGCCTGGACTATTTGCGGAAAGCCGGAGCCAGTCCTGATGAACGAGCGGCTGAAGCCATCGACCTGGTGGCCGGAAAGCAACACCAGGACGGACGATGGCTGCTCGATAACCTCCACGCCGGCAAGGTCCACTTCGATATGGAGGGCGGGAGAGGAACGGCGAGCCGCTGGAACACACTCCGTGCCTTGCGAGTGCTGAACTGGTATTCAGCACACAGGCCAAGCAGAACATGAACGGAACAAGCGCCGTTGGATGCGGGACGTTGGTTGAATAGGTCATTGGTGCTGGTTCGAGCTAATACGACCCGCAGTTCCATCTGCCCCAGTAGATCTCAAGGTCGCGCCTCCTGTCGCCCTACCGCAGCTCGAACCGCAGTCCCGCCGTCACCAGCACATGGTGCTTGCGCACGCCCGTGGCGCGGCTCACGAAGCTCACGTGCGGGCTGGCCTCGAAATACCAGGTTACGGGGCCGTCCTCGATTTCCAGAATCGCGCGATAAAAGGCGCTGGGCACGCCGTTGATCTCCGGTGTATCGGCGTCTCCCGGCAACTGCCGGGTGAGCGTCGTACCGAGCCCTTGTTTGTATGTGAAGATGGCCCCCTCGCGCGTTCTGCCCAGCTCGTGGCTCTTGAGGAACATCATCGTCAACCAGTCGCCGTTTTCCCGCAGGTCGCGCAGGTAATCGGCACTGAAGGTTGTTCCCCACAGGCTCGGGTATTCCGATCCCGCCATCAGGTAGAGGGAATTGGGCCGGTAGAACCCTTCGGGATGGTCGTAGCTCGTGAATCCACCGTAAACGCGAACCCGCGGCATCACCTCGACGATCACACGGCCGCTGACGCGCGTCTCCTGCAGCTCGGACAGCTCGCTGGCGGAATACCAGCCTGCAAACTCGATGTCCGTATCCTGGCACAGGGCGTTGGCGACACCGCCGGAAAGCCGCGTCTGCTGCACCGGCGGAAACCGGCCGCTTTTCGGCAACACAAAACCCGTCGTCCGCCTGTCGTCATTGCTGAGGGAGGCGTCGACTGCTACGAAAGGCTGATTGCAGCGTTTGTATTCCGGCTCCTGCTCCCCGGGATAGCTGGCCCCGGGCGGAAGGCGTGATTGGGGCATCGCAAAAAAGGAACTAGGCGAACCGGACTGCGGCGGAGCGCCTGCTACTCGCAGAGACACGATAGGATCGGCAGCGCTGGCGGCGGAGGCGAGCAGACAGACCAGGACCGGTCCGAGCTGTCGGAGGAGAACCTTCATAGGGGGAACTTCTATTCCACCATGAGAAGACCGCCGGGACCAAGCGGAGTATGCCCCGGAAGCGGCCCGAAGTATGCCTTATCACGAGATCGGGGATATTTCTTGCCAGCCCATACGTGGGGTGGCAGTGAATCCAAGAGGGTCAGCTATGCGCGGAGAAAGGGCCGCCAGAGTCGTGACTCCGGTAGGGAGAACCCGACAAAGAGTTTAGGGGGTGTAATAGGTTTGAAGCGCCGTCAGGACAAGGGCGAACAGCAGCACGACCCCAACCGCCTTCCAAATCGCAACTTCCGTTTCGTGAAAAGGATTCAAATCCACGCGATCGTCCCTGCCTTTCGGATCTGGGCCTCGCCTCCGATTCGAGCGCCCCATACCCATGTCGGGCTTTAAGCCCAGGAACAAACTCTACACGCCGGCCCGCCCCCGGGGCAAGGCCCAGCCGACAGTGGTACTGGGGCTAGTACCTCCATCCAGGACGGGTTTGAGCAAGAGCTTTTCAGGTAGCGGCGCAGAAATACAGGTGCGGTTCAGGACTTCTCCTACCGCGTCCCGCCTGCTGCCAACCTTTGCGTCTTTAGCAGCGCGAGCGCCGCCCAGCCGCTGGTCGAGATGTGCTGCGCGTAGCTATGGTTGCCTGAGGGGCGGGTGGTTTCCCTCCAGCCTCCCTCCCGGAGCTGCGTGGTTACCAGATAGCGTCTGCCTGCCGTGATCTTTTGTGCCATGGCGACGTTATCCGCGGCGTGCATGTGAGGGGCCTCGGCTAGAGCCAGCAGCGCCATGGCGGTATCGAACGCTTCGGAGGGCGATTTCGGATACGGTCCCCAACCGCCGTCGCTCGCCTGGGTTTCGAGAACCCATTTGAGGGTTTCGCGGAGCTTGTCTGAGACCGCATCGGAAGCCCCGCCCACCCCTTGCTCGTCTCGATGGCGGGCGGCCAGCGCCAGGGCAAGGGCGGAGGCGTCTAGAGTCGTTCGTGGCCGCTGCTTCAGGAACCACGCGTCCGCGCGCGCGATGGCATCGGAGAAACGGTTCTGGCCGGCAGTCACGAGCGCTTGGCGCACCGCGTAGGTCGCCAGCGTAACCCCGTAGGTCGCGGGTGAGCCGAGGGCGCCGGAATCGTCGACGCTCCACGAACCATCCGCCTGCTGCTCGGCGAGCAATACCCCGGCGGCGGCGAGCAAAGGTTCCCGGCCGGAGACCACTCCGGTTGCAACAGCCTGCGACAGCGCGGCGGCGAATTGAATGCGGGCTAGTGTCTTGTCGCTGAAGCCCGGATCGCCTTTGTTGTCGTCCCAGCCCGCTGGCCGCAGCAGCCACGCCGTGGTGTCGGCAAGCGCATTCTCCGGGACGTGGTAATCGAGTTTGCGCGCCAGGTACAACGCTCTTGCCGCATCGCCGTTGTTGTGGCACGAAAAGCAGTGATTCTCCTTCGACCAGCGCGGCACTTCCTGAGCCAGGTAGTCGATGGCGCGCTGCACAGCGGAGCCGTCAGCCGCGCCAAGCCGTCCGGTTGACGGGGCTTGAGCAAACAAGGATGTCAGCAGAAAAGCCGCGCACGGCAAAGCCGCCTTCGACAAACGGCCGCGACACCGGAGAACCGTCCTCAACCGCGGCGGCGGAATGGCGGAAAAACCAAACACAACGCTCGTAGTATAGGGAACTTGCACCGCAGTGTCCCGGCGTTGTGGGCGCTCGGTGGCGGGCCGCGGCCAATCTTCCTGAACAGGATCCCGCCTTTCTTGCGCGCACCTGCCCCAGACAGTACACTAAGCGTACCAGCACCGACGAACCCGAAAACCGACAGCCCCAGGGGTGGACGAGTGGACATCACCATCAAGCTGAAGGTCAACAATCAAGAACGAACAGTCACGACCGATCCCGATCGGCCTCTCCTTGAGGTGCTGCGCGAGGATCTCGACCTGAGCGGCACGAAATTCGGCTGCGGCGAGGGTCAATGCCGCGCCTGCACCGTTCTGCTGGACGGGCAGCCCGTCACGTCCTGCCGTACGGCCGTCGGCAGCGTCCAAAACAAAAGCATCGTCACCATTGAAGGACTCGCAGACGGGGAACGCCTTCACCTCGTGCAAGACGCGTTTCTACAGGAAGGCGCGATGCAGTGCGGCTACTGCGTGCCCGGCATGATCCTGACAGCGGTGGGTCTGCTGGAAAAGAACCCCACTCCCAACAGAGAACAGATCGTCGAAGGCATGAACGGCAACCTGTGCCGTTGCTGCGGCTACTCGAAAATTATTGCCGCGGTTCAGCGGGCCGCCGAAGCCAAGTCGCAAACGAGCCGGAGAGCGTGATGCGCGACGTTATCGAAACCAACGCCGAACTCGAACCGGAGCGGTACGAGCTGCGGGAGAATCCGCGGTACCTCTTCGATCTCGACCGGCGCAGTTTTTTGGGCGTGGCAGGCGTGGGGTTGGTGATCAGCACCGCTTCCTCGGCGTCGGCGCAGTCCCGGCAAAACGCCGGCAACGAAGGGACGATTGCGGAGCGGCTCCATATCGCCGAGGACGGCAGCATCACGGTGCTGACCAGCAAGGTGGAATTCGGTCAGGGATCCCGGGCGCAAATCACGCAGGCCGCGGCGGAAGAATTGCGTGTGCCTGTCGAGCGTATCACCCTCGTAATGGCGGATTCCGATGTTGTCCCCGATGACGGCGGAACTGCGGGCAGTCGCACGACGCCGTCGACCGTGCCGGCGGTGCGCCGTGGCGCAGCCGCCGCGCGCGAGATGTTGCTCGACCTTGCCGCCGCAAGGTGGAGCGTGAACCGGGCGTCTCTAAAGGTCGAGGCGGGCGTGATTCAGCATCCTACCGGCGGAAAGACACTGAGCTACGCTGATTTGGCGCGCTCCGGGGGCCTCAATGAAGCGTTCAAGACTACCATCCCGCGGGATGTCACCGTCGCTGCCGTGAAGGATTGGCAGGTGCTGGGCACATCCGTGGCGCGCCCGAACGGCCGCGACATCGTGACTGGCAGGCATCAGTTTCCGTCGGATATCGTCCGGCCCGAAATGCGCTACGGCAAGGTGCTCCGCCCGCCCTCCTATGGCGCAACATTGACAAAGATTGATCTTTCCCCAGCGGAGAAGATCGCCGGCGTCGTTGCAGTTCGCGACGGGAACTTCGTTGGCTGCGTGGCCGAAACCTCTCATCGCGCGCGCCAAGCCGTAGCGGCACTGGAAAATGCCGCCTCGTGGCAAAGACCGCCTCATCCTTCGAGCAAAGATCTTTTCTCTCATTTGAAAAAAACCGCGGTGACCGGCAGCTCCGGCCGGCAGGCGCCTCGAGTGTTTGAGAAGGGATCGGTCAGCGAGGCAAACGGTTCGGCAAAGCAGGTACTGCGCGCTTCCTACGAGGTTGCCTATATTCAACACGCTCCGATGGAGCCGCGCGCCGCCGTCGCCGAATGGCAGGATGGCCGGCTGACCGTTTGGACGGGAACACAGCAGCCAGCTCGCGTGCGCCGGGAACTGGCCGACAGTTTTCATATTCCGGAACAACGTGTGCGGCTCATTGTTCCCGACACAGGCGGCGGCTTCGGCGGCAAGCATAGTGGGGAAGTTGCCGTCGAGGCGGCTCGCTTGGCAAAAGCCGCGGGCCATCCAGTGTCTCTGCGATGGACGCGCGAAGAGGAGTTCACCTGGGCTTACTTCCGCCCGGCGGGTCTGATGGAAACCGCAGCTGGAATCGATGCGGATGGCCGCATCCTCTCATGGGAATTCGCGAATTACAACTCCGGCGCATCGGCGCTGCAATCGCCCTACGAAATTGCGCACAGGCGCGAACAGTTTATTTACTGCGATTCCCCGCTGCGTGAGGGATCGTATCGAGCACTCGCTTCGACGGCCAATAATTTCGCCCGTGAATCGTTCATGGACGAAATCGCCGCCGCTTCCAAAGCCGATCCGCTTGAGTTCCGGCTCGCGCACCTCAAGCATGAACGAGTGCGCGGTGTGCTGCAAGCCGCGGCCGAGCGCTTCGGTTGGAGCGAGCGCCGGAAACAGCGGCGCCCTGGGCGGGGCATCGGGTTGGCTTGCGGCACGGAAAAAGGTTCCTACGTCGCGGCCTGTGTCGAAGTGGAAGCCGATCGGGAACGCGGTCAAATTCGCGTCCTCGAGATCTGCGAGGCATTTGAGTGCGGCGCGATCCAGAACCCCGCGAATCTTCGCGCCCAGGTCGAAGGCTGTATCGTGATGACGTTGGGCGGCGCGTTACAGGAAGAGATGCAATTCGAAGACGGCAGGATTCTCAACGGGCGCTTCTCGCAATACCCGGTGCCGCGCTTCAAGGACCTGCCACCCATAGAAACAGTCCTGGTAAATCGCCCGGACTTGACCTCGGCGGGCGCCGGTGAGACGCCCATGATCGCCGTGCCGCCGGCCATCGCGAATGCCGTCTTCAATGCGGCGTCGGTGCGCATCCGCTCGATGCCAATTCGCGGGTCGGCGCTGAGAAATGCCTAGCGGCGTTGGTGTCCGTGCGCCGCTCTGGCCAAGGCGGCCCGCGTAACCTCTTCCCATTTTCAACGCCCAATTATTGAGTAGACTCGTTCGGGAGGCCTTCAAGAAATGACAAAGTCTCTTCGCGTATTTTTGCTGATCGCGCTGCTGCTGACAGCCCTGGCCGCACCCTCTCTGGCCGAAGTGAAGGAATGGCGCATCGACCCGGTCCATTCCTTTGTTGGTTTCAAGGTGCGCCACATGATGGTGAGCTGGGTCCGCGGCCGGTTCAACAAATACGAGGGCAAGGTGTGGCACGATCCCGCCGACCCAACAAAAACGAAGGTTGAACTTCAAATTGATGCAGCCTCCATCGATACGGGCAATGAACGCCGCGACGCTCACCTGCGCAATCCGGATTTCTTTGAAGTCGAGAAGTTTCCCCACCTGCGATTTGTTTCGAAGAAAATCACAGGCAACGCCAAGACCGGTTTCAAGGTGACGGGAGATCTGACGATGCATGGCGTGACGAAAGAGGTCACGCTTGATTCCACGGATCTGTCAACCCCGGTTGCCGACGGCAAGGGCGGGGAGAAAAGCGGCGTAACGGTTTCCGGAAAGATCAACCGCAGCGAGTTCGGCTTGACCTGGCACGAGTTACTCGAGGCAGGCGGCGTAAATGTCGGGGATGAAGTGTGGCTCGAGATCGAAGCCGAGCTTGCCCGCAGTGGCCCCGCCGCCCCGGCAAGTAAAGCTGGAAACTAGCAGTCTGGGTACATAATTCTCCCAAACGACAATCGCCGCGTTCGGCGCCAGCGAACACCCGGCAAGCAATTTGATGTAACCGGGACCCGCCCCCGAAACCCGTCTTTTTATAGTACCGGCCCGCTCCAATTCTCGATCACGTCTTTCAGACGCGTCAGGAACTGGTCGGCCACTGCCCCGTCGATCAGCCGGTGATCGAACGACAAGGTCACATAGGAAATCGAGCGGATCGCAATCGCGTCATCGATCACGACCGGCGCCTTGTGAATCGCGCCCAGGCCTAGAATCGAGGTTTGCGGCTGGTTGATCGCGGGCGTCGCGAACAGGCTGCCGTAGCCGCCGTAGTTCGAGATCGAGAAGGTTCCCTGCTGGATCTCATCGGGCTTCAGCTGCTTCTTGCGGGCCCGGTCGGCCAGGTCGTTAACCGCGCGCTGCAAGCCAAGCACGCTCTTTTCATCCACTTTGCGGATCACCGGGACGATGAGACCCCAGTCAAGCGCCACGGCGATGCCGACGTTGACGTCGCGGTGATAGATGACATCACTACCGTCGAGCGACGCATTGACGGTGGGAAACTCCTTCAGGGCAACGGCCGAAGCGCGCAGGAAGAACGGCATGAAGGTCAACTTCACACCGTTTTGCTCGAGGAACTTATCCTTCACCCGCGCGCGCTCTTTCGCAATCGCCGTGCAGTCTATCTGATGCACCGTGGAAACGTGCGCGGCGAACCGCTTCGTCATCACCATGTGTTCGGCGATCTTCCGCCGCATAGTACTGAGCGGCTCCACGGTGTAGTCGCCGAAGCGTGCTTCGGGAGCGGGCCGGAAAGCCGTCAGTAGATCTCCGGAAACAGCGGCGGACTTGCCCGCGGCGGCCGGAGCGTCCTTACGGGCCGGCTTGTCTTCGCGGTCCTTCAGGTACGCCTCGATATCCCTCTTCGAGATGCGTCCGCCTTGGCCGGTGCCAGTCACGTCGCTCAGATCGACGCTGTGCTCCTTGGCAAGGCGGCGAACCAGAGGCGACGACCGTATCCGTCCGTTGGCGTCCGGCGCCGCCTCCGCGCGCTTTTCCCCTTTGGCTTGCGGGGCGGGCGCAGGCTCATCCTTCTTCTCTTCCGCCTTTGCCGCCTTCACCGGCGCGGCTTCCTGCGGCTCTTCCTTCTTCGCTTCCGTCTTGGGCGGCTTCTTCCCCACTCCGGATCCATCACCCACGCGGGCTACCAGCGTGTTGATCTCGACGGTCTCGCCTTCCTGTACGAGAATCTCTTCCAGCACGCCGGCCACCGGCGACGGCACCTCTGAGTCCACTTTGTCGGTCGAAATTTCGAATAGCGGCTCATCCCGCTGGATCGGATCACCAACCTTCTTCATCCATTTGGTGATGGTTCCTTCGACGATACTTTCGCCCATCTGGGGCATCAACACATCGCTCATGACATCCTCTTCTTTCTATTCTCTCTCGTAGCGGGCCGGCGCGCACTTCATTCGCGAGTGAGGCTCTGCGGTTCCATGCGGCGTCCGAAAACCAGTCCAAAGTGCTCTTGCAGCGCTTTCACAACCTCCGCCCGGCGTGGCGCTTCGCCCAGCAACAGCTCCATCGAAGTAATGGGCTTGGTCAACCCGCAGGGAACGATGTAGCCGAAATACTCCATCGGCGGCGCTAGGTTCAGCGCAAACCCGTGCGAAGTGACCCAGCGGCTGATATGAACTCCGATGGCGGCCAGTTTGGCGCCCTTCACCCAAACACCCGTGCAGCCGCACACTTGCTCGGCCTCGATGCCGAATTCACCGACTGCGCCGATCATCACCTGCTCCAGCGCGCGTACATAGGCAACAACGTCGCGCTTCCATTCCTTCAGGTCGAGAATCGGGTAGCCGACAATCTGCCCCGGCCCGTGATAGGTCACGTCGCCGCCGCGGTCCGTGGTCTGCAGGTCAATGCCCAGTTCGCGATAACGCTCCGCGGTCAGCAGCAGGTTCTCGTTCTTGGCGTTGCGGCCCAGCGTAACGACGTGCGGATGCTCCACAAACAGCAGCCGGTCCTCGATCAGGCCTGCTTTTCTCCGCTCCACATAGTCGCGCTGCAACTCCCAGGCCAGCGTATAGTCCATCCGGCCCAAATCCTCGTAGCGGCAAGCGGGACGCTCCTCATTCCGCACCAATGGCGCGCCGGTAGCTAACGTGTTCGAGGCTGGAATGGCCAGGCTCATCCGACTACGTATTGATCGACAGTCCGTACACTCGATTGAAGGCGTCTCCGACCGCTTCGCTCAGGGTCGGGTGGGAGTGGATCGTGTACATCATCGACTCCACGGTGGCCTCGCTCGACATGGCCACCACCGCCTCCGAGATCATTTCAGTGGCCGAAGGGCCGATGATGTGCACGCCCAGAATCTCGCCGTATTTTTCATCGGCCACAACCTTCACGAAGCCGCCGTGATGGCCCAAAATGGAGGCCTTGCTGTTGGCGCCGAATGTGAACTTCCCGATCTTCACCTGATGGCCCTCTTCGCGCGCTTTCGCCTCACTAAGGCCGACCGAGCCGATCTGCGGCTCGCAGTAGGTAACCCCTGGACTCTGCAGATAGTTGATCGGCTGCACGTTTTTGCCGGCGATGCGGCCCACGGCCACCAGGCCTTCCATCGTGGCCACGTGCGCAAGCTGCGGCGTGCCGGCCACAATGTCGCCGATGGCGTACACGCCCGGTTCGTCCGTTTGCAGCCACTCGTTCACCTTGATGAAGTCGCGCTCCGTCTTAATCTTTGTGTTTTCCAGACCGATGTTCTGTGTGTTCGGACGCCTTCCCACGGCCACCAAAAGCTTTTCGGCCGTGAGCGTCTGCTGCTTGCCTTCGGCGTCGGTAAACTCGATGTTTACACCCTTCGCGTCGCTGCCGACCTTACCGACTTTCGCGCCCGTATGGCACTGAATGCCGCGCTTCTTGAACGCGCGCGCCAGCTCGGCCGAAACCTCTTCATCCTCCACCGGCACCAGTCGCGGCAGCATTTCGAGAATCGTAACCTCAGTGCCGAAGGTCCGGAAGATGGACGCGAATTCGACGCCGACCGCTCCCGCCCCGATAATCGCCAGGGACTTCGGCACCTCGGTCAGGTTGAGAATCTCGATGTTGGTGAGAATGCGTTTGGGGTCAACCTCCAGGTTCGGCAGCATACGCGCTTCCGAGCCGGTGGCCAGAATGATGCTTCTCGCGCTGATTTCCTTCTTGCCGCCGGGGCCGCTGACCTCGACCTTCCCCTTGCCCAGGAGCTTGCCGTAGCCCGGAATCTGCTCCACCTTGTACTTCTTGAAAAGCAGCCCAATGCCATTGCTGTGTTTGCTGACGACCCCGTCCTTGCGCTCCTTCATGCGGGCAAAATCGACCTTGAGTTCCTTGTGGGAAATGCCGATTTCCTCGCTGTGAAGAAGGTGGTCGTAGATCTCGGCGTAGTGCAGCAGGGCCTTGGTGGGAATGCACCCTACCAGCAGACAGGTCCCCCCGAGGCGGTCGTTTTTCTCGACCACGCCGACTTTGAGGCCGTATTGGGCGGCGCGAATGGCGGCCCCATACCCTCCCGGGCCGCTGCCAATGACAAGCACGTCGTAAGCCATAAGTGAAGCTTCAGTGTATCAATCGATCCTCGGGAAGGGCTATGAAGGGGACTCTCCATGGGGCCCTTCAGCCGTCCGCCCCGCGAAATGCCCCGGAGACGCTATCCGTTTCACCTTGCGCACCTTCCGGGCATGCGGTATGCTAACCACAACACCGCAATTCGGGTGTTTTCCCCAAACATCGCTCCATCTGGGTCTCGTTGGTCCACGTCTATCCATGACGATCTCAGAGCTTAAAGAAAAGAACATTACCACCCTAACGGCTGTCGCTCGGGAATTGGATTTGCCAGGCGTAAGCGGGTTGCGCAAACAGGATTTGATCTTCCGCATCCTGCAGGCGCAGGCCGAAAAAGAGGGCATGATTTTCGCCGAGGGTGTGCTGGAAACGCTGCCCGAAGGGTTCGGATTTCTCCGGTCGCCGGACTACAATTACCTGCCCGGGCCCGACGACATTTACGTTTCGCCGACCCAGATCCGCCGCTTCGGCCTGCGCACGGGCGATACGGTCTCCGGCCAGGTGCGTCCGCCCAAAGAAGGCGAGCATTATTTCGCGCTCGTCAAAGTGGAGGCGATCAATTTCGAATCGCCTGAGCAGTCGCAGAACCGGATTCTCTTCGACAACCTGACGCCCTTCTATCCCAAGAGCCGCCTGCAACTCGAAGTCGCCAAGACGGGCTTTACCGGCCGGGTGATGGATCTGGCGACGCCCATCGGCAAAGGCCAGCGCGGGTTGATTGTCGCCGCGCCCCGCACCGGCAAGACCATGGTCTTGCAGTCGATCGCCAACTCGATCACCACCAACCATCCCGAGGTCACGCTGATTGTTCTTCTGATCGATGAGCGGCCCGAGGAAGTGACGGACATGCAGCGGTCGGTGAAGGGCGAAGTGATCGGCTCCACCTTCGACGAACCCCACGCCCGCCACGTGCAGGTGGCGGAAATGGTGATCGAGAAAGCGAAGCGCCTCGTGGAGCACAAACGCGATGTGGTGATTCTGCTGGACTCGATTACGCGCCTGGCGCGCGCCTATAACACGATCATCCCGTCATCCGGCAAAGTCCTTTCTGGCGGTGTGGATTCAAACGCCTTGCAGCGTCCCAAGCGCTTCTTTGGCGCGGCGCGCAATATCGAGGAGGGCGGCTCTCTGACCATCGTGGCCACCGCCTTGGTCGATACCGGCAGCCGCATGGACGAGGTGATCTTCGAAGAGTTCAAGGGCACCGGCAACATGGAGCTGCACCTCGACCGCAAGCTGGTCGACAAACGCGTCTTCCCGGCCATCGACATCAACCGCAGCGGCACACGCAAGGAAGAACTGCTGCTCAGCAAGGAAGATCTCAACAAGATTTGGGTGCTGCGCAAGGTGCTGAGCCCGCTCTCCACCTCCGAGGCGATGGAGCTGCTGCTCGACCGCTTAGGCCGCACGAAAACCAACTCGGAATTTCTGAGTTCGATGAATACCTGAGGGACCCTTTCCGCTAGTTCATTCTTCGTTCCAGGAATCCCACGCCGCCGTTGTTTCCGCGCCGCCCGTGGCAGCCACCCCGCGCCACCATTCCGCCAGTTCATCGGATATGCCTGTTGCCGCGGGGCGCCTCACCGAGGCCAGAAAAACCACCCGTAACAACGCGGCGACCCTCACCGGCCTGGGTTGTAATGGAGTGCACCAAAAGGGGTATACTTGCAGATCGCGCCGGCGGGGGCGCTGGCGCGCGGAGGGGGAATACCATGAACTCGAAGGCTTTGGTCGCCGAATTCATTGGCACGTTTGCGCTCATTTTCATAGGCGCCGGCGCCGGCGCGGTCAGTGGCAGCCTGGTGGCCGTGGCCTTCGCCCACGGACTGGTTGTGCTAGGCTTCGCCTACGCCTACGGGCCGATCTCAGGCACGCACATCAACCCGGCCGTCACGATCGGCCTGCTGGCGGGCAAACAGATCAGCTTCGGCAACGCGATGGGATACATCGTCGCCCAGTTGCTGGGCGGAGTGGTCGGCGCCGCGACGCTCAGTTTCGTTCTCGGAGGCCGGGCGCCTGGGTTGGGTGCGACCGTCCCCGCCGAAGGTATCGGTGTCGGACAGACCTTCCTGCTCGAGTTGCTTCTCACTTTTTTCCTGGTGAATACGATCTACCACACCGCCGTGAGCGGCAAGGGTGGCAACCTGGCGCCGATCGCCATCGGCATGACATTGGTCTTCTGCATTCTGATGGGAGGCCCGCTCACCGGCGCTTCGTTGAACCCCGCGCGGTCGCTCGGACCGGCTCTTTTCAGCAGCGAGCCCACCGCGCTCTCGTCGCTTTGGATCTATTTCGTCGCCTGCCCTCTGGGCGGCATTCTCGCGGCGCTCGTCTACGGCGGCTTGAAGGATTGATCCGCTGGAAACAGGTAAGCAATGTGCTTTCTTCACGGCGCGGGTGCGCGCAAGCGCCTCCGTATAATGGAACGAAATGATTTGCCCGCTCTGTGAGAAGCGTAAAGCGAAGCGTTTTTGCCCCGCGAAGGGAACCCACATCTGCAGCCGCTGTTGCGGCGTCGAGCGTGAAGTCACGATCGCTTGCCCGTTTGAGTGTCCTTACCTGCAGGAAGCCCGCCAGCACGACTACAAGGGGGGCATCGATCCCAAGGATTTCCCGCACAAAGAGATTCAGATTGACGAAGGCTTTTTGCGCGACCACGGCGAGCTGACGGAAATGTGCGCCCGCGAGCTTTTCCGCGGCTCGGTCTCCGTTCCCGGTGTCGCCGACCCCGATACGCGTCAGGCGCTCGAGGCTCTCATTCAGACGTCCAAAACTCTCGACAGCGGGATTTACTACGATTCCCGACCGGATTCTTCTTTCGCGCGGCTGATCATGGATCATGCGCAAACGGCGGTGCGCGAGTTCCGCGAAACGGAAACACGCCAAGCGGGCTTTCCGCGAACCCGCGAGAGTGACGTTCTGCGGGTATGGGTCTTCCTCTATCGCATGGCGCTGGACCGCGATAATGGGCGGCCCAAGGGCAAGGCCTTCCTCGATTTCCTGCGGTTGCACTTCCAGCCGCAGCCCTCGGCTCCGCAGCCTTCCCTCATCATCCCCGGCTTCTGACGGCGCGAAGACGCGCGGGCGCGATGCTAGACTAAACGGTGTGGAGCCAGCGAAGCCGCTCGGGTTGATCGTGTTTGCCCATGGCTCGAGCGTCGCCGAAGCGAATGAAGCGGTTCGCCGCGCAGCCTCCGAAGCGGCTGAGCGTTGCGGCGTCTCCCTGTGGGAAACGGCTTTTCTGGAACTCGCGCAGCCCGATTTGGCCGCCGCCGTTCAGTCCCTTTCGGACAGAGGCGCCGCCAGGATCATCGTGACTCCTTATTTTTTGACCATGGGCATTCATTTGCAGCGCGATCTGCCGCGGCTGCTCGATGAGATCGCGTTGTCTCATCCGGGTCTGCGGCTCTCTTGCGCCCCTCCACTGGACGGGCATCCGGCGCTGATCGACATACTGGCCGAGCGGGCGCACCAAGCAATCGGTTCATGACTTCCGTGCAACAGCAGCAGGCGCGACTGGTAGAGGTAAAGGCGCTCAACCCCGAGGTGCGGCATTACGTTTTCGAAAGCCTCAGCGGACCGGTCTTTCAGTTCCACCCGGGACAATACGTCTGTCTCTCGAAATCGTTCAATGGGACTGAGATCCAGCGATTCTATTCCGTCGCTTCACCTCCGGACGGCACCAGTTTTTTCGCGGTGTGCTGCAATCCGGTTCGAGACAGCAGCCCTTTCGGCGAATATCTTCGCCGCATGCAGCCGGGTGAAATCCTCACTTATGCCGGGCCGGCTGGAAATTTCCGCTTGCAGCAGCCGTTGAGAGAATCTGTGTTTATCGCCCATGGCACCGGCATCACGCCCATTCGCTCGATGCTGCACCATCTTCTGCAAGCGTCGAATCCGCCCAGTGTGCCGCTGATGCTTCTCTATGGCGCCCGCAACCCAAAGTGGCTGTTCTACGAGGATGAGTTCCGGCAACTCGAGGAGCAGCACCGGAATTTTCGCTTTTGGCCCACGCTAAGCCGGCCCGTGAACGGATGGGAAGGCAGGCAGGGGTATGTCCAGGCTCATCTGGAGGCGGTACTCAAAGGGCGGGAGACCGAGATTGATTTTTATATGTGCGGCCGGCCGGCCATGGTCGGCGAAGTGTGCCGTCGCCTCCGGCAGGCGGGCTTTGACGAAAGTGCGCTGATCTACGAAAAATACGGTTAGGGAACCTGCGAAAGCCCTGGGACAAGAGCATCTCGGGCGCGAAATCTCAGAGAGGATGACTTATGACCAAACGTATCGCTCCAATCTTGATGATGGTTGCGCTGCTCTCGGGCGTCCCCGCGACTGCTCAGGATGCGGCCCAGATCGCCGCCGCCCGTAAGACGCTCGACGAAGCGGGTAAAGCGTTCCTGGGCCTCATCGAGAACCTGACAGAGGAGCAGTGGAACTTCAAGCCCGCGGGAGGAAGGCACTCCATCGGCGATGAAGCCGAGCACGTGGCTCTCTCGGAGAATGATCTGCAGCACGTGATCCTTCAAGCTATGAAGAGCCCCGTGAATCCGGAAGCCTCCAAGCTGCTCGCCGGCAAAGAGAAAAAGGTCAGGGAAATGATGCTTCATCCGGAGACCCCGGCCGAGAACTACAAGCCCAAAGGCAAGCTCAAAACCAGGCCCGAGGTTATCGAGTACTACAACCGCGCCCATACCTATGCGCTCAACAGCATTGAGAAGACACCGGAGTTGAGCCTGCACGTCTTGGCGCACCCGCACCCGGACTATCAGGATCTCACCGCCTATCAGTGGTACTACTACATCGCCTACCATACGTTGCGACATTGCCAGCAACTGGAGAAAATCATGGCGGACGCAGGTTTTCCAGGGGGCCCGCGCGGCAAGAGCGCCAAGCCGGGTGCGGCCGCCGGCGGCAAGTAAGTCGTCTGCCACTTTCTCGCCCCTTGCGAAGAGCGTTTGCAAGGCTGGACTGTGCCGCGAAGCGGCGCTGGAAACCAACTCGGGAGCCGAGGCGGTCAGCCGCCCTTCTCAAACATGAAGACAACCCGCCTTCCTGAACGTTACGACTGCCTCGCCCCCGACGGTTCGGAGATTCGCCTTCTGGGTGCCACGAAACGTGGCAGCATGGTGCATTGCACATTGCCCGCGGGCAAGACATCGCTGGCCGTCGCGCACCACGGCGTCGAGGAAATCTGGTACTTCCTTGAGGGGCAAGGGCAGGTCTGGCGCAAACTGGGTGAGTCAGAGGAAGTAGTGGATGCGTCGCCGGGTGTGTCGCTGACCATCCCGGCGGGCGCGCACTTTCAGTTTCGCAACAGCGGCGATATGCCGCTGCGCTTTGTTCTCATGACGATGCCGCCTTGGCCCGGCGATGAAGAGGCCTACCGCGTGGCGGACTATTGGCCGGTGCGTGCGTAACTCGCGTGCGCGAACGCGGACCTAGCGGGATGCCCCGCCCTTGAGCAAGAGCTCAATGCATTCCCTGAATTGGCGCCACAGTAACGGTTTGGAGAGAAAAGCATCAAAGGGGGTCTGACTGACCTGCTGCTGAAGCGGGCCCGTGACATCCGCTGTCATTCCCACCAGTATGGGGACGTCCCGTGAAAATTCCCGCCGCACCCGTCGCGCCACTTCGAATCCGTCCATCCCCGGCAGTCTGAGATCACACACCACGATCTGCGGCTGAAAGCGCCGGGCTTCCTCGAATCCTTGCTCGCCGTCGAGCGCAATCCGAACGTCCTGGCCGTTCTGGCGGAGGAGATCTGCCGTCAACAAGGCAAGATCCTTGTTATCTTCAATCAGTAGAATACGCCTCGAGTCGGGCTTTTCCGAGGCGGATCTTCGTCCCGGTGCTCTTTCCTCCAGGATCTCCATCAGCATCTCGGGCGCCACCGGTTTCACCAGGTGGGCATCGAATGCGGCGCCGGCCTTTTCACCTGTCTGACTCCCATAGCCGGATATCGCAACGATTGTTGTGTCCTTCAGGTTTGGATCCCTACGGAGCCTTTCCGCGACGGCGCAACCATTCATGTCAGGCAAGCCGATGTCCAACAGCACGATATCGAGTGGTTGTTGTGATGCCATCGCGATCGCTGCCTCTCCATCGTGAGCGATCAAAACCTCGTGGCCGGCATCACGGAGAAGCAGGGCCACGCTGTCCGCCAAATCCTGATTGTCGTCCACCAGCAAAATCCGCCGGGACTCTTTTGCGGGCGCGGGCGGAGAAGGCGTCTCGACCGCAAGAGAAGCGGCTGGCGCATCGGCCGCGAGCACGGGGAGCCGTAAAGTGAACTCGCTGCCCTTACCGGGTCCCGCACTGGAAGCTGCAACGCTCCCGCCGTGCATCTCGCTGAGTCTCTTCACGAGGGAAAGCCCGATCCCCAGGCCCACACCTGACGGCCGCTCGGCGCCCAGCTGCACAAACGGCTCGAAAATCTCATCGAGATCTTTGGGCGATAGGCCGATTCCGGTATCCCGGCAGCGGATGATGACTTCGTGGCCGGTGCGCTCAGCCGAGAGCCAGACGCTCCCGCCTTCCGGGGTGTACTTGGCCGCGTTTGCCAGCAGGTTCACGAGCATCTGCTCGAGCCGCGCGGGGTCCGCCTCCAAGAAGATCTCCTCGGACGGGACACTCAGGGAAAATCGATGATGCTGCTGCGTCATCAAGTCTTCCACCGCCGCGACAGCCGTCTGCAGGAGTTTCTGCAGCGAAACCGTTTCCTTGCGCAGATCAATCTTCCCGTGAGAGATCCGCGAGACGTCAAGCAGGTCATCCACCAGACGCTGAAGTTGTCTTGTCTGGCGAGTAATCATCTGCTCAATCCAGGCTCGGCGGTCCGGCACCGGATCAGTTCCCAGCAGAGCGGCTCCACTGCTGATGGCTGCAAGGGGATTTCGCAGCTCGTGGCCGAGCATCGCCAGGAAGTCATCTTTCCGCCGGTCAGCTTCCCGCAAGGCTTCTTCCGATTCGCGCAACGCAACCTCGGCTTCCTTGATGTCGGTGATGTCGACGGTCGATCCCGTGTAGCCTTGAAACTGGCCGGTACCGCTGAAACGAGGCACACCAACGGTTTTCATCCAGCGGTACTCGCCGTCCGCCCGGCGGAAGCGGAACTGCCCCGTGAAAAATTCCCGCCTGGAAAAGGCTTCGAGGTAACTGTTTAGGTACTCTTCCCGGTTATCGGGATGGACAAACTGGGCCCAATCGTACCTCCGCACGTCGGTCGGTTTCACACCCAAAAAATCCAGATAGGCGCGGTTGACGAACTCGCAGCCTTCCAGCCCGTTGACCCAGATCAACACCGGAGAGCTGTCCGCCAGGGTCCGGAACCGCGCTTCGCTCTCGCGCAACGCCTCCTCGGCCTGCTTGCGGTCGGTTACGTCAATACAAACCCCCGTCATTCTCACCGGTACAGCGGCATCGTTTCGGAACACCTTGCCTCTCGCTTCCACCCAGTGCAGGCTGCCGTCCGGCCAAATGATGCGGTATTCCAGGTGATGATCGCTACCACTTTCCAGCGCGCGAGTGATCGAGTTCCTGACCTTGTCGCGATCGTCGGGGTGAATGTCTTCCGCATAGGCCTCGAACGTGCCGGCGAAACTTCCCGGCTGCAGGCCGTGGATCGCCTCGAGGCTCGGCGACCAGACGACTTTGTTGGTTTCCAGTGACCATTCCCACGTGCCCATTTGCCCCGCCGCCAGGGCAAGCCGGAGCCTCTGCTCGCTCTCACGCAGCGCCTGTTCCGACTGCCGGCGGGCCGTGATATCGCGGGCAATTTTGGAAGCCCCTATGACCCGGCCTGACTCGTCTTTGATCGGTGATATCGTCAACGAGACAGGGACCAACCGGCCGTCTTTCCGCAAGCGCACGGACTCAAAATGGTCGATTGGCTGGCCGGCGTGGAGCCGGCGCATGATCTCTTCCTCTTCACTCAGGCGGTCCGGAGGGATGATAAGCGTGATTGGACGGCCGACAGCCTCCTCCGCCGGGTAGCCGAAGACCCGCTCCGCGGAGGCGTTCCAACTCTGGATAATCCCCTCCATCGACTTGCCAACGATCGCGTCGTCCGACGACTCGACGATCGCGGCGAGCAATGCCTGAGCTTGCTGCGCCCGTTTAAGATCGCTGACATCACGAGTGAAGCAACGGCTGTGAATGAACTTGCCGTCCTCAAACAGAGCGTTGGAGTCGATCAGGACGTCTCGAATCGAGCCGTCCTTGCAGCGCACCCGCGCCGGATAGTCCTGCAAGGTCTCGCCCCTGCTCAGGCGAGCGAGGATATCGTGGATGACGGTCTGATCGGCATGAAACTCCGTGATCGAACGGCCGACGTACTCTTCGCGCCGGTAACCGAGCATGTTCAGCTCCGCCTGGTTGGCTCGAAGGATGGTTCCGTCCGCCCCCACCCAGTGAAGCCCGACGCTGGCATTTTCGAAGAAGTCGGAAAGCTCCTTCTCGCTGCGGCGAAGGGCGTTTTCGGCGTTCCGCTGCTCGGTGATGTCAATGGCAACACCGCCAACCATCACTGCTTTGCCGTCCGTGTCCCTGATGGGGAATTTGCTGACAATGGAGTGATGGGTCCCGTCTTCGTGTTCCAGCGTTTCAATTACCTGTAAGCCCTCTCCCCTCGCTAGGGCCCCCTGGTCATTTTCCTGAAACTGTTTCGCTGTTTCGGGTGGGAACAAGTCTGTATCGTTCTTCCCGTATAGTGTTGCCCGTGGTGTCCGGAAGGCTCTCTCCGCGGCTTCGTTGGCGTAAACGTACCGCCCTTCTAAATCCTTGATCCAGGCCAGCCCGGGCAGGTTTTCCATAAACCGCGCGAACCGCTCCTCGCTCTGGATTTTCAATTCTTCGCTAACCGCCAGCGCTGCCCGCAATTCCTCGCTGGTGGCTTCCAGCTCTGTATTCGTCGTCTCCAGCTTGGCGGCCAATTCCTGCAACTCCTCGTCGGCGGCCTGCCTGTCTCGGGCAGCGGACCTATAGCGTTCTTCCTCCTGCAGGATCGCAGCGAACGTCTCTCGGGTTTCCGCCAGTTCCCGCCGCAGTTTGTCGATCTCGGACTCCTGCGACGGCTCTTGATTGGAGTTTGCGCTGATCGCGGCTTGTGGCGGCGACGGATGGCTTGCTTCCTTGAAGAGAATCCGATATCGAAGTCCGGTCGTCGAAGATCCCTCGCGGTGAACCTCGATTTTCACGCGCCTCGGTTCGGCGTCGGCTGTAAACTCCTTGGTTTCCGCCCGCCCAGCCTTGGCGGCTTTCTTGATGGCGGCAAACACCTCCGCATGCAGCGCCGGGCGCAAAAGCCGGCGTAGCGCGAGAGTGGGATTGCCAGGAGGGAATCGGATGTAAGCGCTTGTGCCGCCAAGAAACTCTACGATCTCTAGAGCTTCGTTGACGATCAGACCCGACCAAGCCTTAGTAGTCACGGACATAAGGGAGGCCCAAGCGCACGCCAAATTTTAGGCTATTGTCTCACCCCTTTGCGAGGTGAAAGGCCTTCGGCTTCGACGACCGTAAGAACAACCACGGCCAGAAAAGTTACTTTAAGTACAAAATTAGTTTGTTGGCTTTTGTTCGGCGTGTCAGGCCGCCGGCGCCACCCTCTGGGACTCAGCGGGCCTTTGCGGCGGGAGTCGCACGGAAGAAGATCTCTTCTTCCACCGTAAGAATCCCGGCGGGTGCTCGCCCCGCGGACCGCTGCTGGTCAAGGTAGGAGCGGAAAGCCTTGCCGACCAGCAGGCGGGCATCCGGGCCATAACTCTTCAGTTCCTGGTCTACCCATTCTCCCGCGGCCTCCCGCGTTAGGTTTGAGGCAAGCACCGCCTCGGCCTTTCCAGTGAAGGCGGGAAGGAACGTCTCGGCGAAGTGCTGCTTCTTGGCAAGAGCTACAAGGTCGGAGATCTCCATGGCGTAAGCGGGCAACTCGACGCCGACAATCGCCAGCATCTCTTTCATGAAGCGATTCGAAAACTGCTCCACTTCCGAGTCCACGGTCCGGCGGACTTCCCAGAACCGCTCGTTGCTGGCCTCGGCCCCAATCGGCGCGGAAGCCTGCTCCATGTAGACCTTGTTCTTCGGCTCGGTGCCCGAGGGCCGGATGCTGACCTTCAAACCACCCTCCATGATGAGCGTCAGCAGATTCCGCGAGCTGCGGTCTGTCTCCGACTTGAAGGGGCCGAACCTCTTCTCGTCCCAGTAGTCAACGACCGAGAGCACTTTCAGCCCGCCCATGGAAGCCGGCCGCTTGGTACGAATCTCTTCCTGGATCTGCGCCATCGCCGCCGTTCCCGCCGCGCCTTGCATGATGGTGGACCGTAGCAGGCTGCGATGGTAGCCAAACCGTTTGTACGTGTCGATCAGATATTTGTAGAGGCTGCTGCCCGACTCTTTCAGTTCCGAAGCCAGTTCGGCGAGCACCACGGCGGCGCCCGCGGCGTCTTTGTCGCGAATGAGCGGTGTCAGCAGCAGGCCGTGGCTTTCCTCCGTGGCCACAATGAAATCCTCACTCGTGGCCTGCACATCACCAAAGCACCCTTCCCGCTGCACGTGATCGAGGATATTGCCGACGTATTTGAAGCCCACGAGCAGGTCACCGATGACCGTGGCGCCGAAAGCCTCGCCAACGCGCGTCAACAGCTCCGTAGTGACCTGCGTCTTCAGGATCAGCGGCCGCTTCGGCAGCTTGCCGGCGCGCTTCAGTGACTCCAGCCGGTAGCGCGTCACCAGCACCGCGAACTCGTTGCCATTGAGGAACGAAAACCCGTCCTCCCACGGCACGGCGCCCCCAATGCGGTCGGCGTCCGGGTCGGTCGCCAGCACGAGATCCGCGCGTCTGTGCAGACCTTCTTCGATGGCGGCCTCAAGCGATTCCGGCACTTCCGGGTTCGGCGTTCGAAACTTGACGTTGACAAAGTCACCGCGGAACTCGCGCTGCGAAACAACGGTGAAAAACTGTTTGCCCTCTTCGAATCCCATCGCCTGCAAACAGCGGCCCACCGTGTTCGATCCCGTACCGTGCAGCGGAGAAAACACGATTTTGGCAGGGCCGGTTTGTTTCCGTAGCCGCAACGCCAGGTTCAGGTCGATGTAGGCTCGGCGGTCTTGTTCTGTGACCGGCTCGACCAGCTCTGACTTGAGCGCATCGCCATAAGGCATGCCGTGAACGTCGGTGATGGTCTCCACAATCTTGACCATCTGCTCGTCGTAGGGGGGGATCTCCTGCCCCCCGCGGTCGTTGTAGAACTTGCCGCCGTTGTCGTCGGGGTGGTTGTGCGAGGCGCTCACGTTCAACCCTCCGTGCGCGCCGTACCGGTTGATCAAAAAAGAGAGCTCCGGTGTCGAAATGTAGTCGTTCAGCTCGTCAGGCAACAGATATACCTTGACGCCGCCCGCGCAATACACCGAGGTGGCGATGTGAGCAAAGTCCTTCGACGTAAGGCCCATCACGGGGTTCGGCACGTCGGCCGGATAGAGTTGCCGCAGGTCCGCGTACTTTCGCACGTCGTAAGCGACCACGACCTTCAGTTGCTTCTCGTTCGGGAAACGCTGGCGCAGATACTGTACGTGGCCCTCGATCGACGACGCCATCGTGTAGGGATTGATGCGGTTCGGACCGATCCCAACGGGCCCGCGGCGTCCGCCCGTGCCGAAAGGCATCACCTGATAGAAACTGTCGAGCAGCAAATCGAAGTTCCCGCTCGAGATCATCCACTCGAGCAGCGGCCGGTATCCGCCGGGCAGCAAGCCCGCAAACTTGTCATGCTCCAGCCAGTCCCGCAGATGGACCAGGGCTGAACTCTTGATTTCCTCTCGTACTTTGAGGGTTTGGAAGCCGGCGCGGGCGCGCTCGATCAAATCCGGTGTAGCGACGGGCAAGGGAATCTCCTGCGCTGAATTAGGGCTGTTTGACGGGCTCAGCCGCTTCCTCGGGCGTGAGGGCGGGGGTCGGGCCATGCCAGTATCCTGGACGCGCGCGCACCTTCGCGGACTCATAGGGCACTTCCACGCGAATGTGATGGAAGATGCCGCTTTCGTTCAGGTTGTTCGGCCGATAGGTTAGCAAGTACTGGCTGCGCAGATCTTCCCCAATCCGGGCAATCGACTCTTGCAGGCCGTCTTCCGTGCGGGGACTGTAATCGTCCCCTCCCGTGCCCTTGGCGAGCAGTTCCAGGGGGTTGTTGAAAATCAGATTCTTCACGCCGCGTACAAGATCGACAATGATCGGAATAACATTGCCTGTCACGTTATTCCGAGCCTGCATTTGCGTGGTGGGCGTGGAGACGCCTCCGGGAGTCGATCCGCGCACGTTCACTCCCGCCGGAAACGGGTCGCGTGGCATCTCGGGAGTACGGGAAAGACGGGCCGAAAGAGTCGACAATCGCACCGGGTAAATCATGATGTCATGCAACTGCGCCGTGCGCAGCGTCTCGCCTAGACCGATGTCGCTGCCGTTCTCCTGCGATTCCGAAATCACCACAATGACCTTGCGATGATTCTGCGGCCGCCGGATCAGCATGCGAATCCCCGAATAGACTGCATCGCTCAAGCGGCTGGCATCGCTGCCGATCGTGACCTTCTTGAGCGCCGCGTCAATCGCCTTTGTGTCAGCCGTGAAATCCTGCATCAGCCGTACCCGCTGATCGAAGGCGATCAGGGCCGCTTCCCCGAACTCACCCAGTACGAGTTCCGTGAACAGCACCGCCGTTTTCTTCACGTCCGGCAAAATGCCTTCCACGCGGTCGCTGGACTGCACGCAGATCACCATCGAGATCGGTAGGAAGGCAACGTCAAAGCCCTCGATCTTCTGCTGTTTTTCGTTGTCGAAGACCTTGAAATCCGTGGCTTCGAGGCCGGAAACATACTGGTCGCCCGGCCCCATCACGGTCACAGGGACCGTGACCAGCGTCACGTCGGACACGATGCTGGGGAACTCATCGATCGTGATGACGCTGTCGTCGGCATTCTGCTGCGCGATCGACCATGGGGCCGCCAGGGTCAGGACCAGGACCAGGATCAGGACCAATGCTCGTCTCATAGGGTTCACACCAGTATCGTTGGGACTCGTCTGGGCCGGAAGCCGTTTCGCGGGGATGACCCCGCTAAGGCCGCAGCACCCCATTCGGGCGGCTGCGGGAGGTTGGATACGCTCGCCTTCCCTTCCCGGTTTCCGGCGCTTACGCCCGGCGAAAAGAGCCGCTCCGGCCTCCGGCCTTCTCCAGTAGGTAAAGGTCCTGTATTTCCAGTGACTTATCGAGCGCCTTCGTCATGTCGTAAATAGTCAGCGCCGCCACTGACGCCGCTGTCAGCGCCTCCATTTCCACACCTGTCGGCCCGGTCGTGGAAACGCTGGTGACAATCTCCACCCCCGTCTCGCGCAGCTCAATGTCGACATCGACATGGCTAAGCGCCAGCGGATGGCAAAGAGGGATTAAGTCCCAGGTGCGCTTGGCGGCCGTAATCCCTGCGATACGGGCGATCTCCAGCGGATTGCCTTTGGGATTCTCGGGGAGCTGCCGCAGCACCTCCGCCGACATCTTCACGAAAGCGTGAGCGCGCGCCGTGCGCTTGGTGGAAGCCTTACTGCTCACATCCACCATGCGGGCCGCGCCGGTGTCGTCGTAGTGCGAGAGTTTCTTCACTTGGGCAGCACCGCGATCCATTCACCCGCCTTCCAGGATTCCCGGCCCGAAGTCGCCACCAGGTAGCAGTCAGCGCGAGCAGCCGCGATCAAGTCGCCCGACCCCTGCCATTTTACCGGATTCACCTTTACATCGCCGTAGGATCCCTGTAACAGCGCTGGCAGAAAGCGCGTGAGAACCGGTTTGTGGCGAAAGTCCGAGGCGAGCCTGGCGTGCAGAAACGGCAGCGGAGAAGACGCCCGGCCGGCCAGCCGGTGCAGCGCGATGCTGGCGAAGACTTCAAACGTTACCATCGTCGAGATCGGATTCCCCGGCAGGCCGAACACCGGCTTGCGCCCCACTTTTCCGAACACCAATGGCTTACCCGGCTGAATCGCCACCTGCGTGAAAAACAGTTCCGCGCCCAGCTTGCTCAGTACCTGCTCGACGTAATCGTACTTACCGGCCGACACGCCTCCGGAAAGCAGCAACATGTCGGCCCTGAGACCCTCTTCAATGAGTTCCTGGGTGCGGTCGAGCCGGTCTGGCGCGATCGGCAGGATCACGGGCAGGCCACCCTGCCTGCGGATCTGCGCCGCCAGGGAGTGAGCGTTGGAATTGCGAATCTGGTACGGCTCGGGGCGGCCCGTGATGTCGATCACCTCGTCTCCGGTCGAGAGAATCGCCACACGGGGCTGCCGGTAGACGCTGACTTCGCCGGCTCCGACCGAGGCTAGCAGCGCTATCTGCCGGTAGTCGAGAAATGTCCCGGATTCGAGCACAACGCTGCCCGACTGGCCTTCGCTGCCCTGATAGATGAGGTTCCTACCGGGTTCGATGCCTTGTTGCAGCGTCACGAATGCGCCGTCGCGTGACGAATACTCGACCATCACGACAGCGTCGGCGCCTTCCGGGCCTGGGGCGCCCGTCATGATCTCCACAGCTTCCCCGCGTCCGATCTTGAATCGGGACGGCTCCCCGGCCCGTGTCTCTCCCAACACTCGCAGCTTCGCGGGCGTCTCGGTCAAGTCGCCTGCCCGCACGGCAAAGCCATCCCGCGCCGATCGGTTGAACGGGGGATAGTCGCGATCCGCGCGGGCCGCCTTCGCCAGCACCCGTCCCTGAGCCTGCTCGATCGGAACCGTTTCAGAGACCGGCTTGGACGCGATCTCATCCATCCTGGCAAAGATCAAGGCGCGCGCTTCGTCAAACTGCAGGGCGGACATGCGCTTATTGTCGCCGATTTAGGAACGGAACCTCGGGACAAGAGATAAAAGGAAGGAGTGGCAAGTTCGCGAAAATTCTTTCGCAATGCATGCCGCCAAAACAGATTCAGAGGGCCGGTGGTCAGGGAGCGCTTGATCTCCTGCGCGCAACCGAGCCGGCGCAACCCTACTTGAGCAGTGTCTTCAGCTTCGAACCCTCGACGAAAATCGTCTGTTCGCGCTCCGGTCCCGTGGAAATAGCGCCGATCTCGATGCCGGTCTGATCAGCCAGATATCCCACGTAGTCCTTGGCGGACTGGGGCAATTTGTCGTACTGCTTCATCCCTTGTGTCGAGCACTTCCAGCCTGGCCGCTCGTCGTAAACAGGCTCCACCGCTTCGAGAACCCGCGGCAGTGCCGGCATTTCCTTGAGAATTTCGCCCTTATAGCGGTAAGCCGTGCACACCGGAATCTTGTCGAGGTGGTCGAGCACATCGAGCTTGGTGAGAACCAGCGAGGTGATCCCGTTCAGGATGTTGGAATACCGCAGCAGCGGCAGATCGAACCAGCCGCAGCGGCGCGGCCTCCCCGTGACCGACCCGAACTCTCCGCCGTGTTCCCGAATGCTGTCGCCAATGGCGTCGCGCGCTTCGGTCGGGAAGGGTCCCTCGCCCACGCGCGTGGCATAGGCCTTGGCGATGCCCACAACCGCGTTGATATGCATCGGCGCCACGCCCAGGCCCGTGGAAACGCCTCCCGCCGTAGCGTTGGAGGACGTGACGTAGGGGTAGGTGCCGTGGTCGATGTCGAGCATCGTCCCTTGCGCGCCTTCAAACAGAATCCTCTTGCCTTCGCCAATGGCGCGATGGACGTACTCGGTGGTGTCGCAAACGAACGGCCGCAGGCGCTCGGCATAGGCCTGATATTCGCCGCAAATCTCAGGAATGTCCCATGGCTCATGGATATCCAAAGCCTCGGCGATGATGTTCTTCTCCTCGCCAAGAGCGCGAAAACGCTGTCCGAACGCTTCCGCATCGAGCAACTCCGCCAGCCGGATACCCCGGCGGGCCGTTTTGTCTTCATAGCAGGGTCCGATGCCCCGCGAGGTCGTCCCGATCTTGATCTTGCCTGGGCTGGTCTCCGAAGCCTTCTCCATCATGCGGTGGAAAGGGAAAATGATGTGCGCGCGATTGCTGATGAAAAGGCTGCCGCCGACGCGGATGCCCGCCTGCTCCAGAGCATCCAGTTCGGCCAGCAGGGCCTTCGGATCGATCACGACACCGTTGCCGATGACCGCCTTCTTGCCCGGCCGTAGAATGCCGCTCGGCACCAGTTTGAGGATGAACTTTTTGTCGCCGATGTGCACGGTATGCCCGGCGTTGTGCCCGCCCTGGTACCGCGCCACCACGTCAAAGCGGTCGGCGATCAGATCGACGATTTTCCCTTTACCCTCGTCACCCCATTGGGTGCCGAGAATCAACACGTTAGCCATGGCTGCCCTTGCGGTCCCATGGCTCTCCGGCGTCTGGGACCGGCTGCAATACAGGATTTTCGGAAAGGTTTACAGGAGAGCCTTCTTACTTACCAATCTTAGCCGCTTCCCGGCTGGGTGTAAACGGATTACAGGAATCACCCGCTGCGGCTTTAGGCGCCAGGAAGCTGTGAAGAAATCCGTGGCCCTCGCGGAGAGCCGGGGCGGACGCCCACTTAGCCCATTGACCAATTCAGGCGCACGCCAGCCGGAGGATTTAGCGCTGACTCCAAGAAAGTCCTCACTCGCCGCCTAAATCTTCGGCCGGTAGCCCTGGCGGGTGCGCAGGCGGTGGCTCTTGAGATTCTCACCCACCAGTTCCACCTCAATGCTGCGCCAGCCGCGGTTGGGATTCGGTTGCGGATAGTACGTGATTGTGTAGGAGCTGCCCAACTCTTCACGAATCGAGCTGAACGCCTCCGACTGCTTCTGCCAGCTCTTGGCAAAGAACGCCTTGCCGCCGGTGCGGCCCGTCAGGCGCCGGAACACGTTGCTGGAAATCGGATCTTTGTTCACTTCCTTGGTGCTGATGACGTAGATCGGAATCCCCTCGTCTTCCGCGACCGCTCGTACATCGTCGGGGGCGACGGCGCTGGCGGAATCCGGTCCGTTCGAGAAAACGATGATCACCTTCCGCCCCGGCACCTGCGCCGCATCGCGCAGCGTCAGCAGCAGCGAGTTATAGAGCGCCGTTTCATCACCCGCCACCGAGAGGCGCAATCCTCGCAAGGCATCCCAGCGGTTCGAGGTCAGGCGGGAGTGTCGCGTCAGGTTGCGGCTGTAGCCGTAAACGGCCACGGAGTCGGCGGCGTCAAGTTCACGGATGAAATCCGCGATGGCGTCCTCGGCATAGACGAAGCTGCGGTACATGAAATTGCTCGTGTCAAAGAGGATAAACACGTTAGTGCCGACGAGCGACTCCTCGCCCATTGACTGCGTCCCCAAACCGTCAACGCGGCCCGCAACCGGGGGCGCTGATGTCCCCGCAGTAGCCGGAGACTCGTCTGCCAGCTCGCCGCTTTCGAGGACCCTTCGAGGCGCCTCATTGCCTTCCGCAAAGGTGGCGATTTTCTGGGCGACACCGTCTTCGAGAATCCGAAAGTTCTTGGGAGTCAGGTTCGGAATGTACTTGCCGCGGCGGTCGGTGACCGCCACGTTCAACAGCACAAGGTCCACTTCCACGCGAAACGTCGGTCCTTGCTGTGGAGGAGACTCCTGCCCGACTGCGTGCGGCATCGTGATGATAAAGGCCGCCGCCAGGGCCAGTGCCACGATGCAAAGAGCGCCGCGGGAGAACTTGTTCGCAAAAGTCAGCTTCCTATTGCAGTTCTGTCGCATTATCATTCCATCCTGCTCGAACTTGCTGTTCGATTCCTGGTTTAAGCTGCTCTCGATACCGGTCGCCGACGATTCGCATGGATCGCAGCAGCGCCGGCCAGTCGTCCAGGTGCGTCGCAAAAATTCTTTCCAGCGATTTTTGCGTCCACTCGGGAACGAGTAAATTCAGCCGCGAGGGCGAAAGATGAAGTTCGTCCGCCAATGCCGCCCAATAGAGGTTCGTAGACTCCCAACTCTCCGCCAGAATCCGGCTGGAGTATCCCATCATAGTCGGGAACAAGGGCAGGTGCAGCAACTCGGGCTTGTAGGATTGCGCCAGTTCGGGATGCGGCGTACCAAAGATCGACGCCATGCGTTTATAGTTAAACTTCGCGGGATCGTTCTTCTGCAGTTCCGCGATGGCGGAGAAGAAGGGCTCTGCCACCTCCCGCGCTTTCTCGGCATTTTTCTCGCCGAAGTCCGCCGCGGTCTCATAGATTTCCGCCGGCGTCAGCTCGGCAATGCCCTCGCGCAAGCGTCCGGCGGCAAGATGTTGCTGCAGACGCCAGAGACGAGCCGGTTCCACCCGGCGGCGCAGGAGTTCGAGCAGCGGCTCCCTCATCTCGGCGTTCGTCGCTGCCAGCGCGACCAGCCTGTGCCCCAGCCTCAGATGCAGACCGACAAAATGCTGCTCCCCGGTCTCGATGTTCCACCAGCGAGGCACCGTGGCGCCAAGCAAGATTTGCGGCGCCAAGTCCTGCCAGATCAGCGCCTGCCGCTCGGTCGGAATCATGAAATTCTGTTCCGCTTCCGCTAAGGCGTAAGGCAGTCCATTCAGCGACCCAACCAGCCGGCCGCCTCCGCTGTTGGGCCAGCCCGTGCCAAGGAGGCGCGAGGGCCGCCAGCTGTTGAAGCCCTGCGATCCCAGAAAATCGTGGCTTCGCACAAACAGCGGGTTCGCTCGAATCAACTCGGCCGCCGGCGGGGAGTAATAGATGTAGGCCAATCCAACCAGTGAGTCCCTCAAGATCGGCGCCAGCTCCCCGCGAATTTCAAGCAGCTTCTCGGGCCGGCCTTCCGCCTGGTCGACCAGCCTTCGTAGATTCAGAGACCGTTGCTCCTGGATGTGTCTCTCCACCCAGTGTCCCTGCGCGAACGAAGTCGACTCTTCCGTGGACAAGTTGGACCGAGGCAACCGAACTTCCGAAATCCGTGCCGCCAGGCGGTTTGCCATCGCCACGTTGAACGCCTCACCCCGGGAAACTCTCTCGAGGTGGTCGGCCAGATCGAAGATATCCTTGATCGAAACCAGCCGTTGCTGTCCGAAACGTTGATTGAGCTTTTCGATGACTTCCTTATGCGCGGCTTGATCATCAGGACCGGGCGTGCCCGCCAGCAGCTCCATCATCCGGTCTTGCGGGGAGGCATCCTCCGCCGCTCCAGTGGCCGCCAGCAAAATTCTCACCCCTGCCCTGCCGGAATCGAAAATCGCTTCGTCGCGCCGGACGTTGTCAAACGCCGCCAGCAGTTCCCGGAAGGAGGAGTCCGCCTTGGATTCGGGAATTTGTCCTTGCCGCCGAAGGATCTGCCAGAGCGACGTCAGTGCCTGGAAAGTGCCAACGGCGTCGGCCCGGCGAACCTGGTTGCGCATCTTATCGAAAGCCGGCAGTAGGTCCAGATACTGCACGATCGCGGCGTCCGAGATGTTCGGCGCGTCGTTGAACAGGCTGAGCTGTCCGCCGTGGTTCGGAAAAGCCAAAATGATACGCTTGACGGTTTCCGGTTGCAGAGGCGTGCTGCGATAGCGGTCCAGATTCGTGATCGCCATGAACATCTGCAGCGGCTGGTTCTCGACAGCCTTGCGGCAGAGGGCGAACATTGCCTCCAGGACGTCGTCGTTGTCGCGCCAACCCGAAGCGGATTTCGTCAGCTTGCCGTCGTATTTGCCGTGTGGATGCTCAGTGAACAGATTCTTCCAGGGCTCTATGCCGCCGGGAACGTAAGCGTTTCCACTCGGGGCGAAATGGAGGCGTGAGATGAGCAGCATCAGCTCGGCATTAGCTCGAAAGATCGGTCTCGCCGGACCGGGACTGGTCACCTTGCCTCGCACGGCCCCGTAGAAACGCACCATCCGGTCGGGGTCGGTAAAGTAGGCTTGCGCCGCGGCTCCGCGCACGCGCATAAGGCCATCGAAATAAGCCGCCAACCAGCCGTCGTCCTGTTCCATCAGCCTCTGAAAGAACTCCGCCCCCTGCTCGGGCCCGGCGCCCACGATTTTCCGCCAGGCCTGCTCCGTCCTCGCTCCACCCGGCAGGACAGCCTTGCCGTCACGGATCTCGAACATACCCCCAAAAAAGTCGAGCACGTGCGCGAAGTTTCGCAGACGCGTTGCCTCGATCCTTTCCTTCAACGCGCCGGCCGTCGGGCCGTGCAACTTGCCCATCGCCACATACAGCCGCGCCACCGCCGGATCGCTGAGCAACACGTCAATGAAGTCACCCTTGCCTTTTTTCCCGGAAGCGTTTATCCAGTAGTCCCCGCCGTAAAGAACCGGCAAGCTGGTGGATTGGTAAGGGAACTTGAAAGGCTGTCCGCTGCGGAAGGCCAGCTCCAGATCAGCCAGCGGAAAACCGGAATCGATCGACAGAAAAGCGCGCGAGGGATTCACCGTTTCCAGAACTGCCTCCGGGCCGCATTCGTTGCGCAGCCGGAAACCAAGAATCTTGAGCAGTTGCGCGGTTTCAGCCGACTCGCAAGCCGGCACGTCGAGCGCCTGGTCGGCGCCGGCAAACTCCACCAGTTCCCGCGCTTGCGACAAGTACTGCAGAATCAGTTTGAGGTACTCCGTCTGCTCGAGCGATTCGATGCCGCGGCTGGCGCGGTAACCGCTCGTGACGATATTCCTGGCCAGCGCCGCCACCAACTCCTCCGGAGCCTGATCCGTGGAGAGCGCCGCCATGCGCCGGAACGAAAAGATTGGACCCGGAATCGATACCGGTCCCCAGGTCGCATCGGTTCCCGCCTGCTGCGGCTGCAGCAGCGCTGCTGTATCGTCCAGACCTGTTCCGCCGGTCTCCCGGTAGGCCGCCAGATACTGTCGCGCGCTCTGGGTGTCACTTGCCAGAAGGGCCATCACGACGAGCCGGCGGGCAAGGATGCGACGCTGCTCGGTCGATCCGGTGTTGCCTAGGCTTTCGAAGGCCTTCTGGTAGGCTTGCCGCGCTCCATCATCCCCGTAGCGGTCCAGAAACTCCGCGTTTGCTAGCAACGTCCCGCTGTCGGCGGAAGAGCTGTCGGCGGCCCGCGCCAGTACGGTTCGGGCTTCGACCAACCTTCCGCTTTGCTCCAACTGCCGGGCCTGCTCCACCTGCTCGCCAGTAGGAGGAGCTGCCTGCAGAACACTGATTAAGCTTATCGATAGGGCCAGTGATCGAAGACGAAGCATTTCTCACTCCAAGACCGGCGTTTTTGACAACGGAGAGCCCGTACGTCCGTCAAGCGTGGCCGGACGCCTACCCAACGAAAAAACCGGTGCTGCGCACCGATTTTAGAGCCTTTCGGGCCTCTCTGACAACTACCCGGGCGAAAATTCTGACCTCCCGGCAGTTGCGGTATGAAAGTTTACACGGCCGCCCGCCCTGACAGCCTCCGCCCCAGGGGGATTAGCGTGGCTTTCGCCCCCGCGGTACTAGGCGGCTCCCAGGCGGGAAAGGAACTCTTGGATCCTCCTGGCTTGAGACTGGCTCACAATGGCGGCAAGTTCTTCCACGCTCGAGGCCCGGAGACGCTCGAGGCTCCCGAATTGCCGCAGCAGCTTCTGCACCGTCCTTTCTCCCACTCCCTCTATTTGCAACAACTCCGACTCCAAGATTCTGGTATCGCGCCGGGTGCGATGAAACCGGATCGCGAAGCGATGCGATTCATCCCGAACCATTTGGATCAAGTGCAAAACTGGAGAGAAATGTTCTAGCCGTACCGGTTCATGCTCTTGCCCCAACACGAAAATGGTCTCCTCGCGTTTGGCGATCGACGCCAGCGGCTGGTTGATGATTCCCAGGGCCTCCAAGGCCTCTGCCGCCGCATGAAGCTGCCCGATGCCGCCGTCGATCAGCACCAGACCGGGCATGGGCGTCTTCTCTTCCTGGAGGCGGCGGTAGCGCCGTGTAACAACCTCTCTCATGGAGGCGAAATCGTCGATGCCTGTTACGCTGCGGATGATGAACTTGCGATAGTCGGACTTCTTCATCCGCCCGTTCTCCCACACTACCATCGACGCGACGGTGTCGCTGCCCTGGATGTGTGAGATGTCAAAACATTCGATTCGCGCCGGCGTCTCCGGCAGGTTGAGAGCGTCGGTCAGAGCCCCCATCATCACTTTCGCGCTGGGTTTTCTCACCCGGAAACGCTGCTCGAAAGCGTGCTTGGCATTGCCTGCCACCAGTTCCAGCATCGCCCGCTTGGAGCCGCGCTGCGGAAGCGCGATTTCTACCCGCCGGCCGCGCTTTTCGGACAATAGCTCCTCGAGTAGGGTCTGATCTTCGAACTCCACCGGCACGTGAATCAGCGACGGTACGTATTCCGTATCGAGATAGATCTGCTTCACGAGGCTCGATAAAAAATCCGCCTCGCGGAACTCGTTGGTGTCTTCCCAATAGAATTCCCGACGGTCTACAACCCGCCCGTTGCGCACGTGAAACAGGTTCACCGCCACCAGCGGAGGCTCGGCGTAAATGCCGAAAATGTCGATGTCGCGCCCTTCCGCCGCCGCCACCCGCTGCCGCTCATGCAGCTCTTCGACCGTTACGATCAGGTCCCGCAGCGCCGCGGCTTGCTCGAACTCCAGGTTCTCCGATGCCTCGGTTATCCGCGCGCGCAGGTCCCGAATCAGCTCGCTGTGCCGCCCCTCGAGAAACGTGCGCACGTCGTCCACGGACCGCAGATAGGCCTCGTCGCTGATCAGGCCTTCCACACAAGGTCCCCAGCACCGATGAATGTGGTACTGCAAACATGGTCTGGGATGGTAGCGCGTCAGATCGACGCGGCAAGACGGTATCCGAAAGTGGCGGTGGATGAAATTCACCAGCCGGTGCGCCAGGTTGGCCGGAAAGTACGGCCCGAAGTAACTGGAGCCGTCTTTCCGCAGACGCCGCGTGACGTAGACCCGCGGAAAACGCTCTTTCGTGAGCTTGATGTAAGGGTAGGTCTTGTCGTCGCGAAGAAGGATGTTGTAGCGCGGCTGCCTCTGCTTGATCAGATTATTTTCGAGCGCCAGCGCTTCCTTCTCGTTGGCCACCGCGATGTACTCCACGTCGCGGGCGTCGGCGAGCAGGCTGCCCGTTTTGGCATCCGCCAGCCGCTCTTCAAGGAAGTAGCTTCGAACCCGGTCCCGCAGGTTTTTCGCCTTGCCGACGTAAACCACCTGGCCCGCCGCATCCTTGTAGAGGTAGACGCCGGGTGTCTGCGGCAGCGCCGCCGCACGCTCCCGCAGGGTGGCTAGATGCTCGGAAAGGGGCATGAGGGACTTCTGTTACGGATTTTAGCTTCCAGCGGATACCCTCTGCCGTTGGCTGCGTGGCTTCAGAGCTGCCATCAATCGCCGCGACACCCCATTCTCGGCCTTATGCCATTTCAGGCTGCCGGGCCGCCCGGCGGTCGCGGATTTCAAGCCTCTTAACTAACAGATAAAAAAATACTTATTGGATTATGGCCTAACCTAAAGTACCATTTGGTAGTAAGTGAAACCCTGCATCTCTCCTGCGACGACTTCCGGATTCGTGGAATCGCAGCGCGCTGTTAGCATCTACTTTCATCACGGAAGAAGACCGATTAGTCTCCGTGATTTGTGCTCCAACCCAGATGTCCCGCACCGCAGTAGCCTTTTGCCGCATTCCCTGGGGTCCCTTGCTGCGCTTGTCGGGCTTAGCAGCCGGTGTCTTCGCCGCCATGCGGATGGGAGTCTGGTCAGATTCCCTCGCCCTCGGTGTGCTGCTCTGCGTGTTGCCGCTCGTTTTGCATATGTCGCTGGTGCTGCCTAAACCGCAGCCGCTCACGAGAAAGCATCCCTACATCATCGGCTGGATCTATGGCATCTCAGCCCTAGGGCCCGTCGCCTGGGTGCTCACCTGGCTGTTGGCCCCTCTGATGGGCCGCACGTTCGGGATGAACGTGGGATTCCTCCTACGGGACCAGTTTCACGGCGTCTCGGAAGCGCTGCGCGCTGGCATAGCGCTTCTTTGCCTCGGCATTGCTCTCTTGATCGTGATTAAAAGCTTCCTTACGATTCGCCGCGAGGGTTGGAAGTGCGCCGTAGTGGCTAGGCCCCAAGAGACGGTTGCGGCTTTGCTCGTTGTTCCAGCTTGCTGCGCCGTCGTGGTCGCGGGCGGGTGTTCCCTCTTGCGCGCCCCAGAAGCGGTTCTTCAGGCATCCGCCTTCGCTGTGCACACGGTTTTCTACTCCGAGGTGCTCGCCGCCCGTTCCGTCACCTTCCTCGGCTTCCCCGCCGCCATCTGCCTTTCCCTCTGGCGCGGAATCCGCTAGAAGGGCCCGCTCTAACCCAACGTTTCCAGCGTCTGTAGTATCGCTTTGATATAGCCGTAGCCGTAGGCAAACGCCTGGTGGCCGCCTGGGTCATCCGTGTGGCGAGGCATATGGTCGGGCATCAGCATGTAGGGATACTCGACTTCCCGCAGCGTCTGCGCAACTTCCACCATGTTCATCGATCCCTCGTCGGGAAAAACCTCTTGGAAATCGTCGCGCTTACCCCGGATGTTGCGGAAATGGATATTGAAGATCTTCTTGGCCCCGCCGATCCTGCGGATCACGTCGTGAATTTCGCGGCCCGGGTCTTGCAGCATCTCCGCTGTAGTGCCGAGGCAGAGATTGAACCCGTGGTAGGGGCTCTCCTGAATTGCCATGAACTTGTAGAGGCCCTCTGGCGTTCCCAAAACACGCGTGATTCCTTGATAGCCCTCAGGCGGCATGCCCGGATCATGCGGATGGCAGGCAGCCCGCACCTTGAACTCGTTCGCCACGGGAATCACCTTGTCCAGGAAATAGGTGATGCGCTCCCAGAATTGGTCCGCGTTGACGACGCCCGCGCGCGTGAGGGCCGGCTCAGGCTTGGCCTCCGCCAGCCGCCATGTGCTGAGGCGCGTTCCTCCGCGGCCCTCCGTGCTCTCGGTCCGTACAACGCCGAGCAGGCTCATGTTGTACTTGAACGCCGGCACACCCACCTTGGCGCAGACCTCGATCATCTTGTGAATATCGTCGATGTCCTTGTCGCGCTCCGGCGACTGGCCGAGCATGATTGCGCCCCGCTTTTCGCGGTCGATGTGGCTGGAAGCGAGGAACGGCAGCGCGACCATATCAAGCGCAACGCCGTGTTTCTCACACAGCTCGCGGGTTTGCGAGACCTCGTCGACGGTCCAATGGCCTCGCGCGCCGGGGTTCGGCGGATAGCCGCAGATATTGTTCACGCCGTGACGCTTGAAGTTCTGCAGCATCTCGGGCGTCGTTGGACTGCGCTGGCAGCCAACATGCATTGTGATCGGTGGGAGCGCCGCAGCCTTTTCGACAGCCTCGGTCGCAGGCGGTGTCGCACACCCTGTAAGGGCGGCCGCACTCACGGCGCCGCTCGTCGTGATGAATCTTCGGCGGTTCATAAGCGTCAAGGCTCCTTGTTCTGGAATTCCCGGAAGCGGTTCTGTTCCAATCCTTCCACGAACCGGGCAGACAGCCGCCATGGAAACACGGCAGCAAGGTGGGTGTCAAGTAAACCGCGGCCGGCGTTGCCGTTTGCCGCCATGCCACGCGCAGAAGAAGTTCGCGCCTCCGTGTTCCCCCGGGGGAAACCGTGCCGGACTTACGGCAGACCCAAAAACTCCACATCCCAGGGCCGTGCGCCATAGTATGCTAGTCTTCGCTGACGGAAGCTTGTCGCCGCCGTGCATAGGGGCGCCGGTGCGGGAAACCGCAAGCACCGGGGACATGCAGCCGGAGGCCGCTTTCGTTGCTGGCTTGGCGTTCTGACCGTAGGGGCGAACTACTGCGTCCGCCCGCGTTTGCCAGCCTGTTAGTACAGTTTCAAGGAGGCCACCTTGCACACCCCCAACACACGAACGGCTCTTTGGAGCGCATCCCTTGCCGCTCTGTCCTTGCTGGCTTTCGCATTGACCAGCTTTGTTCCTGCCGCCGCCGCTCCGCCGGAGACAGCCACCAAAGAAATGGTCGACAAGTGGATGACGGAGCTGTCCAACTGGGGACGCTGGGGCAAGGACGATCAACTCGGCGCAATCAACCTGATCACTCCCGCCAAGCGCAAACAGGCGGCGGCTCTTGTGAAGGCCGGCGTCTCCGTTTCTCTTGCACACGACACGCTGAAAGAAAAAGCCGTTGATAACGGCAGCCCCTTCGTCCACGAGATGGGCGCGGGTTGCGACGGCCAGGGCCAGTTCTGCTCCGACCGCTACTCTGTCAGCTATCACGGCGTGGCCCACACCCACATGGACGCGCTCACGCACATGCGCTACAACGGCAAAATGTACAACGGCTTCTCGCAGGAAGAGATCACACCGCAGGGCACGAACAAGCTGGCCGTCACGAATGTCAAGAGCGGCATCTTTACGCGCGGCATCCTGATGGACATCCCGCGCCTCAAGGGCGTGCCCTATCTCGAGCCCGGCACCCCGATCTACCCGGAGGATCTCGACGCCTGGGAGAAGAAGGCGGGCTTGAAGGTCGGCAGCGGTGACGTTGTTTTCATCCGCACCGGACGCTGGGCGCTACGCGCCAAGAGCGGCGCCTTCAACGCCGGTGAGAAGTCAGCGGGCCTGCACGCCTCCTGCGCCAGGTGGCTCAAGTCCCGCGATGTGGCGATGCTCGGCAGCGACGCAGCCAGCGACGTCATGCCGTCAGGCGTCGAAGGGGTTGTGCAGCCGATCCACCAGCTCGTCCTGGTCGCGATGGGCATGCCGATCTTCGATAACTGCGATCTGGAAGCCGTGGGCGAAGAAGCCGCGCGCCAAAAACGCTGGGAGTTCCTGATCACCGCCGCCCCCATCCCCGTCCCCGGCGGCACCGGCTCGCCGTTGAACCCGATTGCGACGTTTTGAGCGTCAGTGCGTGATCGTAACGGGGATGAGACACGCAGTTTCTGAGAATAACTCACCGGTTCATGGTTAGCTTGCCGGTCAAACACTGTGCTTCGATAAAATCAACGACTTCGACGCACTTCGTCAAATAGCCGGCGACCTTGGCGACGGTTATTCCTGCATCTCTTCCGTGCGCGATCTGATGGCGATTGTTCATGATGCCGTCGATGGCTTCCTTTCTTCCGTCCTCAGCCATATATTCTTTGAGCGTATCTGCCCACTCCGGATCAAACTCCCGCGCGACGTCGATAAACTTGTTGGCTTTCGGATTCTGGACACGTGCGACGGCACGCGACACAAATCGAGCGGGCCTAGGGCCTGTCGTTTTTTGAGCATATTCGCCGTAGACCTCCTCGATCGCACTCTCTAGAAAGCCAGCGACAGTACACAAAGATACCTTCCCCAATGAGATTGCAGCTCTAGGTTCTGTGCTGTCGCAGCTTGTGTTCGCTGAATCAAGCTCTCGATCCGTTGTAGCCTGAGCTGCAGCTCGTGGTTTTGCACCTTTTACAATTCCCGAAAAGCGCGTGTCGCACTAGCGAGTCGGGCCTTGACGAAGGCCTCATCAGCGGTGGAACGAGAAACCTTTTCCTGGTAGTCCTTTTGCTGAAGGAGTTTCCGGTAGGCTTTCTTTACTCCCGAAGGCTCAGGGTGACTGTCTGTTTCGAGCTTCCGCGCTAGGCCAACCATAACCGAATCGAATACGGCAGCGTTGATCGCTCGCTCTGGCCGGAACGCGACAGCACCTAAAGCGGAATACACAAGGTCGATCACGTTCTTGAATGCTTGCTCTGCGCCCTTGAGAAACGCTGGGCCGGGATCCCTGTGCGAGCCAGCGAATGCGTTGACAAACTCCGACATCGGACGCTTGTACCTTTCTGCGCCATAGTACAGCGCGAGAAAGCGCAGGATCATCTCTTGATCCTTTAGCCTCGGATTGATCTTGCCAAAAATCTTCCGCCAACTCTCGTAACTGTTCAAGTTGTGCACGCTATTGATCAACGGACCGTGATAGATGGCAACACGAATTTCCTGTGCTGTAAGTTTTCGACCGCCGCTGTTGAGACGTTCAAAAATATGGTAGAGGCTTGTGTCGCTGCCCGACGGAGCAAGTTGTTTGACAATGGTAGCGGGTATTATTGAATTGTCAAGACGACGCCGATCTCTCTCTTGAAGTGTTGCGTATGTCTTGCCGCTGAAAGCTTTCTGAACTTTCTGTAGTGCAAATACGCCCTGTTTTTTTTCCTCTGGCTTTGGGTTGAAGAAACCGCTGCGAAAGAACTGCAATGTCTTGAGTCTTTGCTGTCCATCAATAACAAGTTGCTTGTTGGTCTGGGGTTCATTTGCCAGGAAGATTCCAGGCACAGGCAGACCCAGTAATAGCGACTCGATGAATCGGGATGCCTCTCGAATACTCCATACGTAGTTCCGTTGAAAGCGGGGGATCAGTATCTCTTCGGCTTCAAGTCTTCTCACAAAGTCCATCGACGTCGGGATCCCATCCAAAACTTGCGATCTCATAGGAAACGTCTGCCACAGCCTCACTCTTGGTGGCCTCGTCTTGAATCTCCACGCCTTCTAGGCTCGATTGCTTGCTTCTTTTCATCAGAGCACCTTCTCGAATAGTGGTTAGAATACTCGATTAGGCCATGGTAGGGCACTGTCGTTCAAGCTTGGCATGGTATTGCTTCTCGGGAACGGGACGCCTGTGGAGGCACCTGACTGCCAAGACTTTTCTTTGGTCACCGCCTTTATGCACTACCAAGTCAACAACATCCGCGGCCAATACCCGACTTTTCAACTCCGTCTGTTAAGCTCAAAGCACCATCCTTTTGAAAGTCCTATGCTCCCTGAACGTTCCTCAACATCAGCTTTCCTCCGACACCTCGCCCCAATCTGTGACTCACCTGCGATTCCCTTTACGTTTCTCCTTCTCCGCCAAAAAAATCGCCAAACGAACCCAAACGAACCCAATTTTTTGGCTTTCACAAGGCTTCCAAGGCGTGGACGGCCGGAGGATATGGTCGTGGTGTGCGGCTGGGGGCTGAACCGGCGCCGGGCGTCAAATCCGGCATCCGCGTTCATCGGCGCTTATCCGCGGTTTCGTTTGCCTACGCGCTCTTTTCCAGCTCCGAGGAAAACGCGCTGAAGAACCTCTTGATCATCATCTTCGAAGTCATGTCGAGCAGGCGCTGGCCGACGCCGGCGATGAGGCCGCCGACGCTGACGTCGCCTTCGTAATGTACGAGGGTCTCGCTGTCTCCGGCGGGTTCCAGGCGGAACGCGCCGCCGCCTTTGACGAAGCCGACCTTGCCGCGGCCTTCGACGGAGAGCTTGTAGCTTTCGGGGGGATTCTGATCTTCGATTTTCACGCGGCCGTCGAACACACCCTGCACGCTGGCGATCGCCAGCTTCATGTGCATCTTGTATTCATCGGGACCGGCGGCTTCCAGGCCGTCGCAGCCGGGAAGGGTTCTGCCGAGAACTTCGGGATCGAGCAGCGCCTTCCAAACCCGATCCCGCGAAGCCGGCAGAGTCTGCTGGCCCTGAATTTTCATGCCAGGCCCTGGGCGGCCTCGGCGAGCGCGCGGCGTGTTTCGACAACCGCCAGGTGCGAACGGTACTCCGCCGAGGCATGCAGATCCGAAAGAGCATCGACGCCATCGGCGGCCAGGGCCGCCGCGGCGGCGAAATTCTCGGCCGTGGGAGCTTTGCCTTCCAGCGCGCTCTCTGCCTTGCTGGCCCGGAACGGTTTCGAGGCCACACCCGTCACGCCGATGCGCGCCAGTGTGATCTTGCCGCCTTTAGCGGCAAGGCGCACGCCCACGCCAACGATAGCGAAGCCGGAGGCCGGCTGCACAAGCGTTCGATAGGCCGTGCCAACGCTCTTGTCTTCAACGGGCACTTGAATCTCGGAGATGATTTCGCCGGGTTCCAACGCCGTCGTGAGCGCCTCAACGAGAAAATCCTCAATGCCGAGTTCCCGCTCGCCCTTGGCGCCGACGATTTTGACTTTCGCGCCCAGCGCCAGAAGCGCCGCCGGGTAGTCCGCCGCCGGGTCGGCGTGAGCGACGCTGCCGCCGATCGTGCCGCGATTGCGCACCTGGACATCGCCGATGTTCGCCGCCGTCTTGGCCAGCAGCGGGCACTTCTCGCGCAGCAGCTCCGATGTTTCGATCTGATAATGCGTCGTCATTGCCCCGATCCGAATGACCTGGCCGGTTTCGGCGATGAAATGCAGATCCGGAACGCGCCCGAGATCGATCAACTGCCCGGGAGCCGCCAGCCGCAGCTTCAGCAGGGGAATGAGGCTCTGGCCGCCCGCGAGCACTTTGCTGTCGGGGTTGGCGGCAAGCAACTTCAAAGCTTCGGAGATCGTCTCCGGAGCGGCGTAGTCAAACGATGACGGAATCATGACTTGCTCCTTTCCTGGATCAGCCGCCAGACTTTTTGCGGAGTCATCGGGATGTCGATATGCTGCACGCCGAGTGGCGAAAGCGCGTCCACCACGGCGTTCACAAACGCGGGCAGAGAACCGATCGTGCCCGCTTCCCCCACGCCCTTCGAGCCGAGCGGGTTGACCGGCGAAGGCGTTTCGGTGCGGTCGGATTCGATCCAGGGCATGTGCTTGGCCTTCGGAATCGCGTAGTCCATGAATGTCCCGGTCAAAAGCTGGCCTTCGTCGCTGTAGACGATCTCCTCGAGCAGGGCCGGCCCCAGGCCTTGCGCCACGCCTCCATGAAGCTGACCGTCAACAAGCAGCGGATTAATGACGCGGCCGCAGTCATCAACCGCCACGTAGCGCAGCAGCTTGATCTCGCCGGTGTCCTTGTCGATTTCCACGGTCACGATGTGAGCGCCGAAGGGAAACGCGAAGTTAGGCGGCTCGAAAAAGCGCGTCGCGGAAAGCCCCGGTTCGGTCCCCGGCGGCAGCTTGCGGCACAGATGCGCTTCGAGCGCCACTTCCTGGAACGTGATGCTCGCCCCCGCCTTATCGGAAGTAAACACGCCGCTTCCGAAATTCACGGTCTCGGGGTCAACTTTGAGAATGTGTCCCGCGTACTTCTTGCCCTTGGCGATCACATCCTGCATCGCCAGATGCAACGCCGCTCCGCCGATCGAAATGCCACGGCTGCCGAAAGTTCCGATGCCGTAGTGCACCTTGGCCGTGTCGCCGTGAATGACGACGACGTCGTCCATCGAGATTCCAAAAGCGTCGGCGACCATCTGCGAGAAGGCTGTCTCCTCGCCTTGGCCGTGCGGCGAGATGCCGGTCATCACCTGCACCTTGCCCGTCGCTTCCACGTGAACCGTGGCGCTCTCCCAGCCGCCCGCGGGCGTCGCCGGCGAAGGTCCGAAAGCGCAGATCTCGCCGTAGGAAGACATGCCGATGCCCAGCAGCCGGCCGTCTTTGCGGGCCTTCTCCTGTTCTTTCAGGAAGCCCTTGTAGTCGATGATCTCCAGCGCCCGGTTCAGCGTCATGGCGTAGTCGCCGCTGTCGTAGCTCAGGCCGGTCGCGGTCTGGTACGGAAACTCATCGGGATTCGGAAAGTTCTTGAGGCGCAACTCCACGGGATCCATGCCGAGCGTGTCGGCCATCTTGTCGACGATGCGCTCGATCACATAGGTCGCCTCGGGCCTTCCCGCGCCGCGGTAGAGATCGGTCGGCGCGCGGTGCGTGAAGACGCCGATCAGGTCCGCCGTGAAGCTGCGGAACTTGTACAGTCCCGGAATCATCAGCACGGCCAGCGTTGGAATGATCGGCGTGAGCAACTGGTGGTAGCTGCCGATGTCCTGGACGATTTTGAACTTGACGCCTGTCAGAATGCCGTCTTTCGTGGCCGCGATCTCGACGTAATCGATGTGGCCGCGGCCATGGGGCACGAGCTGCAGGCTTTCGCGGCGCGTCTCGATCCACTTCACCGGTTTCTTGAGCCGCATCGCGATGAACGCGGCGAGCGCTTCTTCCGCCCAGATGCTGCACTTGCTGCCGAAACCGCCGCCAACTTCCGGGGCGATCACGCGGACGAGATGCTCCGGCAGCGAAAGCTGCAGCGCCAGTTGCGTTTTCAGCAGGTGGGGAATTTGCGTGGAGGAATAGACCGTCAGCTCCTGCGCGCCCTCGTCGAATTCGGCGACGACGCCCCGCGTTTCCATCGGCGACGGAGCGAGCCGCGGAATGACGATGCGCTCTTTGACAATAACGTCCGCTTCGTTGAAGGCCTTTTCGACGTCGCCCGATTCCTGATGGAAGGTGAACGCCACGTTGTCGGGATATTCGGGGTGGACGAGCGGCGAACCCTTCTCGAGGGCCTTCTCGGGATCGTAGGCCAGCTCTTCGATCGGTTCGTAATCGACTTCGATTCGTTCGAGCGCGTCGGCCGCAATGTAGCGGTCGGTCGCGACGACAGCCGCGACAGGGTGCCCGACGTAGTAGACACGGTCGGTCGCCAGAATCGTGTGCTTCGGAACCCGCAGCGTGGGCATCGACCCGGCGCAAGGGACCGGCCCCACCGATTCGACGTCTTTGCCGACATAGACGGCTTTCACGCCAGGCAGCTCGGCGGCGCCTTTGACCTTTACGCTCTTGATCTTGGCGGCCGGGTAAGGGCTGCGCAGCACCGAGGCGTACAGCATGCCCGGCTTCTGAATGTCGTCGACGTAGGTCGCGCGGCCGGTGATCAGGCGCGGGTCCTCCACGCGCCGGATTCGCTGGCCGACGTGGGTCTTCAGTTTGGTTGCAGTCGTAGTGGTCGCCATGGATTTACGCCTCTCCCGCCATCGCTTGGGCGGCGGACTCGGCCGCGTTCACAATGTGCTGATATCCGGTGCAGCGGCACAGGTTGCCTTCAATGGCGTGCCGGATCTGGTCTTTGCTCGGCTTGGGGTTATCGGAGAGCAATTGCGCTACCGACAGAATCATGCCCGGCGTACAGAATCCGCACTGCAAGCCGTGCTCGTTCCAGAACGCTTCCTGCACCGCGTGAAGCTGCCCGTTCGTCGCAAGTCCTTCGATGGTATCGACGCTTTTGCCGTCGGCTTGCACCGCCAGCATGGTGCAAGATTTGACGCTGCGGCCTTCCAGCAACACCGTGCAGGCGCCGCACACCGACGATTCGCAGCCGATGTGGGTTCCGGTCAACCCCAGAACCTCCCGGAGGTAGTGAACGAGCAACAGGCGAGGCTCGACCTTGCTCTGGCGCCTCTCGCCGTTCACTGTGACTGTGATGGTTTTTTCCATGAAAAGTGACTCCTCGCGCGAAACCCATGATGAATCAACCCGCGGTTGCAGGTCAAGCAAAACGGTGCGCATGCGCGCGTCGGGAAACGAAAACAAAGTCAGATCTTATGTTCTGGTTGCGCGGTGCGAAATCAGCCCGTTTCGCCTCTCGCATCGCGAGCGCGTGGGCTACCGAAGGACCCACTGCACGCCCGCTACAACCGTGGCAGCGTTGATGCCGAGGTTCTCTCCGGCGGTTCCGGCGTTGGAGATGTGGTGATTCCGGAATTCAACGATCCAACCGGGCCCCTTTCGCGGAACGAAACGAATTCCGCCGCCCACTACGACCTGAAAGTTGAAGATACGGTCGATCTCCGCGATATCCTGCTGCGAGGTCCACAGCAAACCGCCTCCCAAGGTGAAATAGGGCGTCCAGACGCGGTCGTTCCAGAAGTGATAGCGCCCCGCCAGGCCGAGGATGCCGCCCGCGATATCGGCTTTCGGCTTGTGGTAAACGAAAAGCGTTCCCTCGCCATAGAGTTCGAGGCGGTCGCTCACGAACCATCCCATCTGCGGATGAAAGGCGCCGAAGGCGATGTCGCTTTCCGTACGGCCGAACCCCGGCCAGCCTCCACCCCACGAATGACCCCATCCGGCGGCGAGGCCCATCGTGCGGCTGTTTTCGTCGAACCGGATTTCTTGCGCCGGCAGACAGAAGGCGAGAACGAGAATCAGCAGAAGAAGCGGCATGAACACCCTGCCGGAGCGCGTACGCTATTGCGGTTCGGCCAGCCAGATGTTGCCCTTGGACTCTCCCAGCACCAGGTATAGCCCTTTGTCGCTGGCGCCGTAGCCGATAAAAGCGCCGTTCGGCGTTTGCAGGTTGTCGCGCTTAATTGGTGTGCCAGACTCTACGGAGCGGGTTCCAACTGCTCCTGATTCACTTGAACCGACCAATGGCGTCCACTACGTACCACCAGGATGCCACCGGCGACCATGCCCACCGCGATTCCTGCGACGGCTGCACGCTCGCCGTCGCCGCCATTTGCAATACGAGCCACCAGTGCGTAGAAACCACCACAGGCAATGAGCGCGCCCCCAGTAATTCCGCGCCAGGCAGCGCTGGCTTTGGAGCGCTCCCTTTTGGCACCGGTGACGCTGCCGAGCGGCATGATGCTGGGCACGGTCGGGCAACCTTGTTTTGGCTTGACGGGGTTGACGATGAGCGAATCGCCCTGGTGGCGGGCGACCCGGACTTCGCATTCGGCTCCGCTGGCCAGAACGGCGCGGAAAGTCACGCCTTCTTGGTATTTGAGGTCCGCGGCGCTTGCCGACGAACCCCACAGAGAAACGAAGACCAGCAACGCGGCCCGTATCACGCCCCTACTCTAGCACTCGGGGCCTCGCAAGGAGTTCCCGAACCCACGAACCGTCGTGATGACGCCAATTTGTGCCTGTGCAGTGGACTCGAACAGAACAAGGGCAAGCGAAACTTCATACAGGAACTCTCCTGCCGGCTTGGGTAATTGTGGAGCGTTGGCATCACTGAACAAAGGACTTCCCTTTGTCCCGCTTGAGGTGGACCCGATTTTTTCGCAGTTTCTCGCTACTGCGGTTCGGCCAGCCAGATGTTGCCTTTGGACTCTCCGAGCACGAGATACAGTCCTTGGCCGGTGGCGCCGTAGCCGATAAAAGCGCCGTTCGGCGTTTGCAGGTTGTCGTGGAAGTGCTGGACGGCGAAAGCATCGCCCCGGGGTTGCTTGGTATCCGGGTCAAGCCGTTGCGCCCAGATGCACTCGAAGTTGTCCCGGCGGGAATAGGAATAGATCAGATTACCGTCGGGAGACCACCAGGGCTTGCTGTGAAAGTATCCGTCGGCGACCTTCACCCATTTCTCCTTGGGCAAGGGTTTGGGACCGCGCGTGTTGGCCACAAAGATCGGCCGAAGACTGGGTGTAATCAGCATGTCGAAGGCAAACCATGCCCCATCCTGCGAGAAAACCCCGTCGAAGATCGCGTACTCACCCTGCCGCTCGGCGATCACCGTTTTGCGGAGCGTTGACACATCGAGCAGCGCGAGGCTTTCCGGCGCGCCGTCACTCACAATCAGGCTCCGGCCATCGGGCGACCAGGTCAGCAGGCTGCGGCAATGCTCGCAAACCTTCACTTCCGCCCCGCCCGCCACCAGCGTCACGTAGACAGCGGAACGGCTCTCTTCCATGCGCTGGAATGCCAGCCGGGACCCGTCCGGAGAAATAATGCCTCGCCGCTCGTCGGCCGGCGAAATGATCAGGGGCCTTTCGTCGCCGCTTTCCAGATCCTTCAGCCAGATGTCGTTGTTGCCCGACCGGTCCGAGGCAAAGACCAGTTTCCTGCCGTCGCGCGAGATCGTCGGAAATGATTCATAGGTGGCCCCGACCGTCACCCTTTGGATCTCTCCCGTCACTTTGCCCTCGTTCACATCCATGGGCAGGAACCAGACGGAGCGGCTCCCCGTGCTGGTGGAGAAGGCGACGCGGCCATCCGGCGAGGCTGAGGGTGTGTATTCGCCCGTCCCCGCGGTAAGCCGCTGCGGCGGACCCGCTACCCTCCAGCCGCTCGTGGATACCGGAACCTTCCAGATGTTGCGGTCGGCCTCGAAGATGATCTCCGTTCCCGAGGAGACCCAGCCGCGTGGGATATCCGCGCTGCGAATGCCGGCTGCCCGAAACGCGTCTCTAACACCCAGCCTGACTACCTCTCCGCCCTCCGCCGGTATCGCATACCAATCCGTGCCGGCGCCTGGCCGAAACGAAGTATCCACGTAGCCCTTCTCATTGCCGCAGAAAACGAGATACCGCCCGTCGGGGGACCAAATGGCTGCAAACACGGAGGGCAAATTAGTCTTCACTTCACGGGACTCGCCGCCGGCCGCGGGAATGACGTAGAGTTTTGCATCCCCGGCGCCGAAGACCACGGCGTAGGAGATCCATTTGCCGTCCGGCGAAAATCGCGGGTCCTGCCCGTCATCGGTCGTCAGCAGCCGCTCGCCGCCGCCGAGAGATGGCGTAACGTAGACGCCTCCGCCGTCGCGCTCGGAAAAGTATACGATCCAGTTGCCATCGGGCGAAAACGAAGGCTGCATGTCCGAGGCTTCGTGGCGAGTCAACTGAATTGGTTCGCCGCCGGTCACCTGCTGCACCCAAATGTCGAAGTTGTTGCCCCCTCCCCGATTCGAGCTGTACGCCAAGAGCTTGCCGTCCGGCGAGATGGCCGGAAAGATCGTCAGCCCTTGGTCGCGTGTCATCTGCGTGAGCCGATAGACGGGCGGCGCCTGCATCACCGGCGCAGTGCCGCGGAACATCCACCAGGCGAGAGCGATCGCAACGGCTACCAGGCTCGCCGCCAGCGCCGGGACCCAGATCCGGGTCACGCGCGCCGCGGGGTTTTCGACGGCCGTTCCTGGCGGCCGCAATCCCGTGAAGTCGGGCGCGGGCATTTCCGCCGTGCTGTCCAAGCCAAGCTGGCGCTGCAGCATTCTCAAATCTTCGAGCAGGGCGGCGATGTCGTGATAGCGCTCCTCCGGCCTCTTCGCGAGACACTTCGTGGTAATGCGCTCCAGCTCAGCCGGCGTGTCTGGACGCAGGTCGGTCATCCGCTCCGGCTGCTCGTTGACAATCGAGTAGAGCACCGCCATGTCGTACTCGCCGCGAAAGGGCGCTTTGCCGGTCGTCATTTCGTAGAGCACGATACCCATCGCCCAGACGTCGGTGGTCACATCCATCTCGTGCCCCTGCGTCTGCTCGGGAGACATGTAGCCCACAGTGCCCAGGCTGGACCGTTCGCGCGTCAATCTCGATGCGCCGGCCAGCCGGGCGAGACCGAAATCCATGATCTTGACGATGTGGCGCGACGATGCCTCCGTCACGATCAGGTTGGCCGGCTTGATGTCGCGGTGAATGACGCCTTTGCGATGCGCCGCTTCGAGACCCTCGGCCGTCTGTATCGCGATCTCCAGCACGTGCGCGATCCGCAGCGGGCCGGCATCGATGCGATCGCTCAGGGGGTGTCCTTCGAGGTGGGCCATGGCGATGAAGGTCTGGCCCTCGGCCTCGTCAATTTCGTAGACGGTGCAGATATTGGGATGATCAAGCGCCGCCGCGGCCTTCGCCTCACGAATGAAGCGCTCGCGGCTATCGGGATTCTGCAGCAGATGCGAAGCCAGAAACTTCAGGGCGACAACGCGATCGAGTTTGATGTCGCGCGCCTTGTAGACTACGCCCATCCCGCCTTCGCCGAGCTTTTCGAGAATCTCGTAATGGGAGATAGTTTGCCCGACCATACTGAGGGGAATCGACTTTGAGTGTATCCCAGCGGAAAAGGAGGCGCTAGGGGAGGTCATGTGCCGAGGCGGACAGCTACAACGGTCGCAGCGCAGGCAGATTCGTAGCCGCCGGCGTCCAACCGGAGGCAAGGGTTCGTGGACCTTCCGAGTCTACCCCCCGTGAATGGTAATACTGCGCACCATCACCTTCCAAAACCAGGCTCCGAACGCCAGCAGCGCAATCGTCCACAGGTATTGCACCGCCAGCGCCTGGGCGATCTCTGGGCCGTTGAGTTTGCCAAGGTAGATGAGCAGCGGCGTGTAGGCGATGTGCTGGAAGGGCAGATAGGCAAGCGCGGTTTCGAGCGCGGGGGGAAACATCGTCATTGGAATCAGCAGGCCGGAGAGCAGTTCCTGAATGTAATATTTGGCCCGCAGCAGGCCGAGGATGGATTTCATGCGCACGGCGCAGGTACCCACGATGAAGTTGAGCGCGCCGGTAAGCACGATGCTGCCCACGAGCGAGGCGAGAAACGCCGCGAAGTGGACTGTGCTCGCCGGCCCCTGCACCGGGAACACAAGGGAGATGACAAGGCCGGCGGGAATTGTCAGCAGCACGAGCCGAAAAACCGCCTCCCCGAGCGAGCGGCCGATTTGCATCGTTTGGACGCTGACCGGCTTCAGCAGCGAGAGCGAGATGCCGCCCTCCAGGATTTCCGAGGCCATGTTCTGGTCAATGTTGTTGAAGTACACCGAACGGATCACCCAGCCAACGGCCACGTAGGTGACCATCTCGCCGAAGTTGAAGCCCGCGGCGAAGTTCGCATCGGCGGCGTAGAGCGCTTTCCAGATGAAATAGTAGACCGTGACGTTGATCATGTACGTCACGATGCCCGTGTAGTAGCGCAGGCGGAAAGCGAGGGTGTTGATGAAGCCGATGCGCGAAAATTCGAGACCGCTCCGCAGCCGGTAGACGAGGGCGGCGGTCATCGCTTTTGCAGCTCCGGCGTGACCTTTCCGGTGTAGATGCGCCGGACGATTTCCTCGATCGATTCCTCCTCGATAAAGATATCGCGCACGTCGATGGCGGCGACCACGCGCCGGATCACGTCGCCCGAGGTGTAATCTTCGCGGTCAAATGCGAGACGGTAGGTCAACTCGTCAAGGCGCTCGCGCCCGATGCGCGGCAGATCAAGAGTTTCGAATAGGGATCCCTGCTCGCGGTCCTTCAGCTCGAACTTGATTTGGTTTTGCCGCCACAACATGCGCTTGAGTTCGCCCAGCGGCCCGTCGAAAAGAATGCGGCCGTGGTCGATGATCATCAGGCGCTGGCAAAGCTCTTCAATATCGGCGAGGTCGTGCGTCGTCAGCAGGACCGTTGTGCCGAAGGTGCGATTTACTTCCTTCAGGAACTGCCGGATGCTCTCCTTCGCCAGCAAGTCAAGGCCGATGGTCGGCTCATCCAGGAACAGCAGGGGCGGGTTGTGGAGCAGCGCCGCCGCCATGTCGCAGCGCATGCGCTCGCCGAGGCTTAGCTTGCGAACCGGCTGGTGCAGGTAACGCTTGATTTCGAGGATCTCGTCGAAGTGCGCCATGCGGGCTTCGTAGTCCGCGTCGCTGACCTCGTAGATCTCTTTCAGCAGTCGGAACGACTCGACGACGGCGATGTCCCACCAGAGCTGTGTGCGCTGCCCGAAGACGACGCCGATGGTGCGCGTGTACGGCGAGCGGTCACGGTAGGGAGTGTGGCCGTTGGCCAGGACCGACCCGGAACTCGGAACGAGAATGCCGGTCAGCATTTTGACCGACGTGGATTTGCCGGCTCCGTTGGGGCCGATATAGCCGACCATTTCGCCCGGTGCGAGCGTGAACGACACGTCATCGACCGCGCGCAATGTGATGTACTCCCGCGAGAAGAGGTCGTGGATCGCCCCACGAAGGCCCTCTTTGCGCTTGAATGTGCGGAAGGTTTTAACGAGATTGACGGCTTCGACCCGCCCGAGCATTGGCGGACTCATTCTAGCAAAAGGGGGACGGCGCCTTTTCTGTCGTCCCCTTTGGGGGAATCCCCGCCAAGTCTCTTAGTTGATCTGTTTGAACTCGCGGGCAATGATTCGATTGATGCGTCTGGTTTCCTGCCTGAGCTCGCGTCGGCCGCCGAAGGCCCTCCGCCACGGCTGCTCCACGGCAGGCCCTCGCGTGCCCGCGCGGAGTTTTTCCCTGACCGCCTCGGTGAAAAATCCTTGAGCGACACGCGCCGCTGCGCTGCCGCAACCTTGGCTTGGCACAGGAGAAGCTCGGGCAGTTCGATCGTGATCCTCACGGGGCCATTCTCCCATCTTGAAATGGACGAGGTGTGGTCACAGAGACGCACGGCTTGTGTCGAATGGCATTCACCTCAGCGGCACGACGCGCCCAGAACAACCCAAGGTCGAACGAAGCGAAACCCGGAGGCCGCGTTCGCTGGAACACTCACCCCAGCTCCGGAAACGCCGGCTCAACCTTACGCTTGCGCCAACTCCCGCGAGTCAATTCCCCGACTGGAAGACAAAGCTGCGCACTAGTCGCACTTGGATCCAGCGCAGAAGATAAGGCATGAGGTCTACGCGGTGGGCTTGCCCCCAACTTATCCTGTCCCGGCTCCCCACACGTTCAGCATTCCTCATCAATATGATCCACACACGACAATTTGATCGTTTTTACGTGGTAAGACAGCACGTTACGAGAGGTTATGGGGTTTTAGTAGAAGACGCAAAGTATAATAAAAATAAGTGTCACTCACTCACAAGAGAGTTCAGGAGTGCGAGCCGGCATATGGGCTTTCAACAACAGGCATTATTGGGTCTCATTGTGTTGCGTTTGTTTTTGGTCTTCGCGCTGACTGCGCTTCCCCGCCAGGCGAGCGGCGAGGCAGCGACGGAGTGGACCCGATTTTTCCCGCGCCTCGAGGATCTCAAGGTAGCGGTAGACGCGACAGGTTTCGTCTACGTGAGCGGATTTAGTACAAAAGATACCTGCACAGAACAACTGACTGATCCTCTCTGCTCTGAAGTATTCTCGGGCGCTAGGGTAATCAAGCTTGCGTCCGATAACACGCCGCTGGTTGGATATTCTCTCCGGGCTCGTGAAGACCGGAACCTTCCCGAGATCTACTATATAGACTCCGCCGTTGCCCCCAATGGTGACGTATTTCTACTCGGAACAGACCGCAATGGAGCGGCTGTCGTGCGTCTTTTTGCGCAGGGAAGTCCGGATCCTGCGCGAGACTACCGCCCGGCCCTCGGCGGTTTGAATTTCACTCCTGAGCTTCTGAAAGTCTCCGGGAACTCCATTGCCATTGTAGGCAACACCTATCCCGATCCCGCCGGGAAGACCGACCTTGTTGTCGTTAAGTTGGATGTGGCGAGCCAACGCCAGTTTGTCCGCCAGATCGGCGGGTCTGATGAGGAGGGTTCGTGGGCTGTCGAGGTGGACAAATCAGGAGCTGTGTACTTGTTGGGCAATACGAGATCGCAGGACTTTCCCGTCACACCGGGTGCCTACGAACCAAAACCAACCTATCGCTCCAGCACTGCCCCACCCTTCCTCGTCAAATTCGACAGTTTCTTGGAAACGACTATCTACGCGACATACTTGTCTGCCCTGGTCCCTCCCGTTAATGGCAGGAATCGCGATCCGGTGCTCGCGGTGCGTGGCAATGAACAGGCGTGCCTCGCAGGACAGGTGGGATTTGACCGGCTTACGACTGGGGAGGACGAAACTCTCATCCCGACGGAAACCTTCTTTGGCGAGCCCCTGCGGTCGCCGGGCTTGATCTTCTGTTTGGACCCGCTTGGCCGGCAGGTTGTGGTATCCCGCGCCATCAATGATTTTTGGCCAACGGCGTTGACGATCGATACCTCCGGCAACCTCTGGGTTGCGGGGCAAGGTCTGTCCCACGTCTTTCTTGCACAAATGAATCCGGATGGGACATCGCTGCTGGGTAACGCTGCGTTGGGAGGTGCAACAAGCAGCACAGGAAGGGACTCAGCCACAAGTCTCGTTATTAGTAGCGGAGGTGATGTCTACGTTGCCGGCGCGGCCCGATCATCCAGGTTCCCTGCGGCCCCCGAACCGCCACCATACAAGAGTGCTGATAGCCAAGACTATGTAGCCAAGTTTGCCGCGAACCGGCCGCGGGCGGATGTTTCCGTCACGATCGAAGATGTGAATCCTCCAGGTGGCGTCGTCGGCGGCACTTGGCAGGTGATGACCGTTCGCCTGACCAACCATGGCCCAGGTATCGCGAGGGACATTGTGCTGACCCACACGGTCAGCCAATGGAGGTTCTGTAGACCCGATGAGAAAACCCTGTGTAACGCTGGGAGTGGCGACTATCTGGTGACACCCCAACTCCGCCCCGGCGAGTCTTCGGTCTATAGGCTCCACAACAACAGCATCTTTGATACGAGCTGGGTTGTCGGGAAATATCGAATCGCCGTCCGAAGCGCTACGAACGATCCGGACTTGTCCAACAACCTGAGCGAATTCACCAGCGGGACAGGCTACCTGGTTTGGGGAGCATTCAACTCTGATCCGCCGGGGCTCAAAGCTTTCTTAGGAGACAGGCTGGAGAACTTCAGGCTTGGAGAAGGGGCGCGACGTTTCATCTCGGGCGCTGTTGTGCCAATCAGTTTCGAGAACCTGCAGGTCTTTGACGGCGTTACCTACACATTTCAAGAATGGTCGGACGGGTCAACCGAGAATCCACGCTTCTACCGTGTGCCGGAAGCCAATTTCTTCGGTATCACTGCAATTTTCAAACCTGACCGTCATGTTCTGCGGGCCCATCCCTCGCGCGTCAGAGTGGCCGGCGTGGCAGGTGAAGACATACCAATACGGGTCATTCCCGTCCCAGTGTTGATCGGCGGCACGCACGGCATGATCTTCACAGCCAGGCCCGTCGAGGTCGACTGGCTATCACTCAAGATAGTCCGGGCGAGTACAGGCAACGACCTCGGAGTGGAAGTTCTCTACCCAAAACTCCCAGGTCCCGGCGTCTACACCACGGAATTGATTGTCGATTCCGAACGAGCCGAGAACAGCCCTTTGCGAATTCCTTTCGAATTTGAATTTCTGGCTGGCAAGCCGCGGATCAGCGCCGAGGGAATTGTTAACGCCGCCTCCTACGCGCCGGGTGTCATCGCCCCGGGAACGATCCTTTCGATCTTCGGTGAAAACCTTGGCCCTGCTGTCCCCCCCGTTATCGAGATTGACGCATATGATCATTTTCCAGTAACGGCTGGTGGTGTGGTCGTGCGCAATGGACCGCCTTTCGCTCTCCTAGCGGTTCTACCAAATCAAGTGAATACCGTCGTTTCACCAAACTTGAATCCTAGGAGCCTCGAAGGCGAAATAGGCTTCTTGCTAGGTAACAGCTTGAATGTTGTCTCCGGATTGCGCGGGGCTGATGTCCAGCCCGGCGTGTTCAGTCTGGATGCCTCGGGTCGCGGACAAGCGGCGGCTCTCAACCAAGATTCGTCCATCAACGGTCCCACCAATCCGGCCAGAAGGGGCCAACTTCTCGTGGTTTACGGTACGGGATTTGGCAAGCTTGATCAGTCCTATGCCCCACAGTCGCTGGTTGTGTTGCCTCTGCCGCGACCCCTGGCTAGCGTGGGAGCCTCCCTCGGGGGCGCTTCAGCGGAGGTGTTGTACGCCGGAGGTTCGCCGGGTGCCACAGTCGGCCTGACGCAGGTCAACCTGCGCGTTCCAGCAGACGGGCCGACGGGTGGCGCCGTACCGCTGATTCTGATCGCTGACGGCGTGCCGAGCCAGCAAGGGATTACGGTCGCGATCAAGTAGCCGGTCATTTTCTGCCCAAAACAGTCTTCCAGAGTAAGGCAGGACCTATGATGGCTAAGTATTGCAAGAGGTTTGTGTAAGAGCAGGGGATTCTCTGTGGACGCACGCGAGAGAAGGCGGCGCCGCCCTACACCCCCCGCGCCTCGGCGCCCCAGATGATTTTGTGGAGCTGGTAGCCGAAGCGAACGTCCTCGAGGCTGTCTTCGAGGATCCACTGGGCCATCTGTTGCAAATCGATCTGCCCGTGAACGGGCGAGAAGAGCACGGCGGCGGTTCGCGCAGTGAGGTTGTGCTCGCGGGTGAAGTCGCGGGCGAACTCGTAGTCGCGCCGCGTGGCGATGACGAACTTGATCTGGTCGTGCGAAGCCAGGTGTTCGAGGTTCTTCATGGCGAACGTGTCTGGTTCGCCAGAGTCGGGACATTTCACGTCCACGATCTTGATAACCTGGCGCGGGACTCGTTCAATGGGACGCTCTCCGCTCGTTTCGAGCATGACGTTGTAGCCTTCGCCGAGCAGCCGGTCCATCAGTGGATAGACTTCCTCTTGCAGCAAGGGCTCGCCGCCGGTGATTTCGACAAGTTTGCCGCCGAAAGACCGCACGCGCTCCAGCACCTGGTCGAGTGTCATCTTCGTGCCGCCGTAGAAGGAGTATTCGGTGTCGCACCAGCTGCAGCGCAGGTTGCAGGCGGTCAGGCGCACGAAGATGCAAGGCAATCCCGCGTAAGTGGACTCACCCTGAATCGACTTGAAGACTTCGGTGATCTGCATGGCTGCAAGGCGCTTGCACGCGGTAGGGGCACAGCATGCTGTGCCCACGCAGGCGCGCCGTGGTGCGCGCCCTACAAAGCTCCAGGATCATGCCGGCTCTGCGCTCGGGCCATTCTCTCAGCCTATCCTGGCAGCGCAATCTCCTGCCGCACGCCGCGCAGGTCCATCTCGAAGTCCATACCGATGACGGGAGGACGCGCGTAGTGCCACTGCAAACCGTGGTGAGCGGCAACGCCCACTGCGGGGAGGATCGTATCCTTCATCAGCGAATCCGGAAGGAAGACGGTGTAGATGCCGGTCGCGCTCACATCCGATAACGTGACGCCGAATTCCTGCAGTCGCCCGCTCATGACGCCAAGCACAAATTTCGCCTTCTCGCGCATGCCGGCCGCGGATGTGTCGCCCTGGCTCACAATGTCGCGGCCGGAACGCACCTCGGCCGCTCCCGCGGTGACAAAGGTCTTGCCGTTTTCGCTTGAAGGCACGGTGTAGGAAAAGCCATAAAGCGAGGGCACGGCCACGGGGCTTGCTTCGATGGCTACGTTCGTGCGCGCCACGGGGTTGATGCCATCCACATACACGTTCCACTGTTTCAGCTTCTCGATGTAGGGCTTGTTGAATTCGTCGAACGCTTCGAACGACAGGGCTTCGGGAATACGCAGCTCCATACCGCACAGCGCGTGCATGGGGCGTTTGAGGGATGCCAAGCGTTGCTCGACCAGCGCGTAGCCGTTTTCCAGGGGCGGCAAAGGATGGAAAACGGCATGCACGACTTCATAGCCCGGCGAAGCCACCGCGCCGGATGAGAAAGGCCCACCCCCTTTCAAAAACTGAAAATTCCCTTTGGGATTGTCAACAAGCACTACGATTCCTCCAATTCAGTGAAAACGGGGCCCGCCCGCGAGCGTTGGTGTCTCGTTGCGTATCGATCGCATCAACTCAGTCTAGACTGCCGCCGGTCGGCCCGTCATTCGGGGCATCGATCGCGCTACCAGCCCCTGCGGTCCATGCGGTCGAGAATGACGGCTGCATATTGGTTCATGCGGGCGGGCTTTCGCGTGCGAGGCGCGGGGATGCAGGCCGCCAGGCGTGCGGACTGCTCGCGGCTGAGGCCCGCGGGCGGCGTGCTGTAGTGGTAGCGAGCCGCCTGATCAATGCCATAAATCCCCGGTCCCCACTCGATCACGTTCAAATATAGTTCCAGAATGCGGTCCTTGGAGAGTATCAACTCCGCCAGCGGAGCCAGCGTGAAATCCATCATCTTTCGGACCGGTGAGCGATGTGTCGTCAGAAAGAGATTCTTGACCAGTTGTTGGGTAATCGTCGAGGCGCCGCGAAGACGCCCATCCTCTTCCACCTCTTCCCAGACTTTACCGAGTTCCTGCCAGTCGATGCCGCGGTGAGCATAAAAGGCGCCGTCTTCGGCCGCGATCACTGCGTGTCGCAGGTCGAGGGGAATCTGCCGTAAGGGTACAAACGAGCGGCGGGCCTCGTACTTCTGCTTCGAGAACAAGGACTCAACCCGGCGCTGGACCTGTACGGTCGTAATGAGCGGGTTCATCCAGCGCAGACAGACGAGACTCAGGGCGCAGAGCAGGTAGAAAGCGAGCGTCGCTGCAAGGACCGTGCGAACGATCCGCCACGCCAGGCTCCTTTTCTTTTTGGTCCGGGACTTGCTTCTTTTCCAAAACGGCATGGCAGGGGTGTCCAGCGGCCGGTCGAGGGCCGCCGGCCCGGGGAACAGACTATCCGAATGATACAATGCGCTTGGATAAGACGATGTTTACTTGGGAATGCCCCACTTGCGGCAAGGAACTCGATGTTGGGACGGAGCAGTGCCCCGTTTGCCATCCGGAGGCAGTGACGCAAGCAGCGCCCCCACCCAGGCCGCCGAAACCGGCTCCTGCAACGCCTCCGGCTCGGCCCGTGGCACAGACGCCCGTTCCACCAACAGCGGCCGCCGCGGCGGAACCTGTTTCCAGACCGGCGGCCCCAACGCCGGCCCGCGCGTCACAGCTGCCACCCCCGGCCACTCGCACCGGCCTGCAGCCCTCCCACGTCGCTCTCGTGGGCCTGGTCCTGGTGGTGGCTATCGGATTAGCGGTCTATCTGGCGCGGCCCCACCTTTTCAGCAGCGGATTGCGGTTGGAGAACGTGCCGGATACCGCGCCGGATGAGCTTAGCGCCGGCACGGCGGCGCAGGGCGACCTTCAAGTTACAGGCATTCGCCCCTTCTACGACGGTGAATACAAACCGAGGGTGAAAGCGATCGTCGTGAACCACGGTGAGACGCTAATCGAAAGCGTGAATCTCGAAGTGCAATTGCGCGCGCCGCAGGCGAGCCCACTGACCGCACCGCTGGCCAGTTTCAGAATCGAGGTGCAGAATCTCGCGTCCAACGAATCACGGGAAATCGACACCGAGTTAACGGCCCTCGGAACGCTCGCTTCTCTGCCGCCCTGGCAGCAGGTGCGCATCGACTTGAGACCGCCCGCCGGAACGACGGGGTCGGTCGGCAGTCTGTAGACCTAAAACTCCTTCCGGAAAACCAAAGACCCCTAATGTTCCCGGCTGACCGGCGGAACCGGCCAACAGCAACATTAGGGGCCTTGCAATCTTACTCCCGATTCACGCTTGCGGCACAAGCCGCGCGGTGATTCTCACACACTTTCGCCGAGGAGGTTGGCAAGCGCCTTCTTCCGCGGCTGCCGCGGCGCGCCGAAACTCCACAGCCGGTCGTTGCCGCGGAAGTTGTCCCACTCGGGTGTTGGCTCGAAGTATCCCGGCTCCAGCAGATGCTCCTTGACCACGTCGTCGACAAGCTCGACACCGAGGCCGGGACCTTGCGGCACATTCGCGAAACCCTGCCGGAAGATCGGCTTTTCGATGCCGGTGACCATGTTTTCCCACCAGTCCACATCCACCGAATGGTGCTCCAGCGCGATGAAGTTCTCCGTGGCCGCGGCACAGTGCAGATTTGCCATGAACGAAATCGGCGTTCCGGCGAAGTGCATCATCATGGCCACGCCGTGCTCCTGGGCGTAGTCGCCGATCTTCTTCGTCTCGAGCACGCCGCCCGACGTCGCCAGGTCGGGGTGGATCATATCCACGGCGTGCATATCGATCAGTTTCATGAACGGTTCTTTCAAGTAGATATCCTCGCCGGTGAGGATCGGGATATCCACGGCCTGGGTGATTTGCTTCAGCAGGTCGGCGTGCTCCCAGGGAATCATGTCTTCCAGATAGGCCAGGTTGTGTTTTTCGAGCGCCTTGCCCAAACGAATACAGCTGTTCACGCCAATGTGTCCGAAGTGATCGGCCGCCAAGGGAATGTCCATGCCCACGGCCTCGCGGATGATCCCGACGATATTCGCCATTTCCTCGACACCCTTCGGCGTCAGTTCCATGCCGGTAAACATGTGCTGCACGCTGGTGGCCTCCCAGCGGCTGAGTTCGCCCAGCGGGCGCGTGATAGTCCCTGGCTTATCGGCCACCAAGTGCGCGCCCAGGTCCATCTTGAGAAACGTGAAGCCGAGGTCGCGGCGGGCCTTCAGCCGCCGCGCGAACTCGTGCGGATCTCTAGAGGTCGTCGTGTCGGCGTAGAGACGAATCTTGTCGCGGAACTTCCCGCCCAGCATCTGATAGGCCGGCACGTTATAGACTTTGCCCGCAATGTCCCAGAGCGCCATCTCAACGCCGCACACGCCGCCGCCCTGGCGGGCATGGCCGCCGAACTGCTTGATTTTGCGGAACACCCGGTCGACGTCGCAGGGGTTTTCGCCCACCAGCCGGCTCTTAAGCATCAGGGCGTAGTTCTTGTGGGCGCCGTCTCGGACTTCCCCGAGTCCGACGACGCCCTGGTTGGTGTAGAGCTTGAGCAGAGGACACGTCATGGGCGCCCCCCGCACGGTGGCGACCCGCAGGTCGGTGATCTTGAGGTCCGACGGCTTGGACATGGTGTTCACCGACTGCATGGCGGCTTCCAAGTCCCGGTCGGTCACAAAACTCCCGGCCGCAATGGCGGCGCCGCCCGTGGCCGCGGTCTTGAAGAAACTTCTGCGGTCGAGCAACTTCTTTACAGATGGCTTCATGGCAACTCTCCTGTAAATATCGTTATCGATTCACAACGGGAACAAAACCGCACCTGACTCCCGGGCTCGGCGTCTCAGGCTTGCGGGATTCCCGGAGATTCGGCTCTCTTGGACCCGGAATCGACTCTTTACTATATACGCATCGGTGAGGCCCCGCACCGGAAGGTCGGCCGGAGGGGCGCGAGACGGTCAGCCGCGAGAGGTTTGGGCCGGCTTTGGAAGGAGTGAAGCACTCCGAATGCGGCGTTCTGTCAGCAAGCAGTTGCGAGCAGGCGGCCCCTCTGGGAGAGGCAAGGGCCGCCGTCGGCGATGGAAGTGACCCTAGGGTAAATTCCCGACGGTTCTGGAGCGAACCCCGGAGGGTTTCAGGACCGCTGGAATCGGTACCATCACAGTGGACGAATACGTATATCCTTGCAGCCCTAACAGGCTGCGGAACGCCAGTGCTCTCAGGACAGTTCGCGTGTTTCTTGTGCTGTGAAACGGAGTCCCGAAAAGGGAAAATTTCCGGATCAGGGCAACGTGCGACTCCCCCGAGAGACCCCGAAAAAAGTGCCGTCATGAAGAGACTAGTTGCCATTGCGATCGCTCTGTTGTCGATTCAAACTGCTAGACTGCCCGGCCAGACGGCCGGCCAGCCTCCCGTGGAAGCCTGTAAGCCGGGCAACTTTACCGTCATCGGCTATCCGGACGAGTTCGGTCCAAAAACGGACCGCACCTACCGCGTAAGAATCGACAACCGCTTTGATGGAAACTTCCTCACGCAGCAGCCGATCTGGGTGCCAGTCATCCAACAGGCTGTTCAAAAATGGGATGCTGTTTCGGGCGCCGACCTGTCGTTCGAGATGGAAGGTCTGAGCAGCGTCGCGGCCAACGCCTTCGACGGCGTGACGACGATCGCCGCCTGTGGCGGGGGACTGTTCACTTGCCCGGTGGGCCCGCCGCCTACGATCCCACCAGGCCCGCAGCCGCCGGCTTTCGCGCAGAACGGCGTGATCGCGGTGACGTTGGTCTCAAGCCGCGGCGGCGTCACAAAGCCTATTGATGACGCCGACATCTTTTTCAACCCCGAAATTCCGCTGAGCACTAATCCCGCCGGCAACCAGATTGACTTCGAGTCCGTTCTGCTCCATGAACTGGGCCATGCCCTGGGTCTGGATCATAACGACAATTGCGTGGTCGGGCCGACGGTGATGGAATCCGTCATCGGTCTTGGCGACAAGCGGGCGATCCAGTCGCCGGAGATGGAAGGCATCCGGTTCCTTTACACCGAGCCGACCGCAGCGGCTGTTCGGATCTACCAGAAAGACCGGACCCTGCGCTTCGACGCCCTGCAGGGCCGGGTGCCTCCCTTTCCGGAGGGCGTCCCGATTTACGGCCGCAGGGGCGGCCGCTGGCTGGCGACGGCGACGACAGTTTCCGGAGGAAACTGGCTGGTCCTCTCTCCGCCGGCGGGCCGGTTCCCCGCGGACGGCGTTCTTTCCGTGGGCGTCAACAGCGGCAACCTGGCGCCTGGCAACTATTCGGGCACAATCTCTGTAAACCTGGAAGGCCACCCCGGTCCGGCCGCCACCGTCGCCGTGACGTTGCGCGTGGAGGCCGCGCAGCCCCTGGAGCAGCAACCTTTCCTGACGCGCGCCGGCATTACCGCGGCATCGAACACCGCTTCAGCCGCGCTGGCCCCCGGATCGCTGTTCACCCTCTTCGGTGAATACTTGGGCGCCACCACGGCGGAAGCCGGCTCCGCTCCGCTGCCAACGAAACTGGGCGGTACAGAGGTTCTCGTAAACGGCGTGAAAGCGCCACTGCTCTACGTATCGCCGAAGCAGATCAACGGGCAGATTCCGGCCGAGGTTCTGCCGGGCCGTGGAGGCATCTTGGTCCGCACGGGTCTGGGGCAGACGCCGTCCATCCCCGTCGATCTCACATCAACAGCGCCAGAGTTTTTCCTGATCGATGGCGATCAGGTGCTGGCGCTGAACCCGAACAACACCGTCAACTCCGAAGCAAACCCGGCCCCGCAGGGGACCTTCATCAGCCTGTTTCTCACGGGACAGGGGCCAGTGACGCCTCCGGTGTCGAGCGGGCGCGCCGCGCCCCTGCTGCCGCTGTCGCGCGTAATTCCTTTTTCGAGCGCGCAGGTCGGGGGGCAAGAGGCGAAAATTCTGTTCCTGGGACTGGCTCCGGGATTCGTCGGTTTGGCGCAAGCGAGCATCGAGCTGCCCGCCGGTTTGGCCGGGCGTCTGCCCGTGTCGCTCACCATTGACGGAAAAACAGGAAGCGCCGGATTCATCTCCGTGGAGTAGAGAAGAAATGACATTGCTTGCAAAAAAGACTCGTTTCGGTTCTTGTCTGCGCTTGGCGGTCTGCCTCATCGGTATGGCTCTGCCGCTGGCGGCCTCTTCGGTTGTATCGTTCGATTTCGCCGAGCTGAGCCAGCGCGCCCAAAGCGTCATCGGCGGGCGCATCACCAAGGTCGTCAGCGAGACCGACCCGGCCAGCGGATATATCTACTCGACGGTCACGGTCGCCGTGACCGATGCGGTTCCGGCGCAGCATGCCGGGCGGGAATACAGCTTCCGTATGTTGGGCGGTGAGGCGGACGGCCAAAGTCTCTACATTTCCGATCTGCCGCAGCTCAAAGCAGCCGAGAGCGTTGTGCTCTTTTTGCAGAGCAACACCTCAACCGTTTTCGGTCCGACAGTGGGATTGTGGCAGGGTGTGTTCTTCGTGGAAGACGGCCCCAACGGCAAGCAGGCCGTGACCGATTCCCAGCGCCGCCCGGTGTTGGGCATCAGCGACCGGCAGCTTGTGCGCGGCTTCAGCCGGGAGAGCCGCGGGAACGTGCAAGGCTTGGCGGCCGAAGGTGCGCCCGAGGGTCTCGGCCTGACCGAATTCTTCAATCAGGTGCGCGCACACCGCGGCGTGGCGGGGCAGTAGCAGGCTCCCATCTCGCAATGTAACGGGTGGTCGCCCCAATTGTTGTGCGGCCGTTTCCGGGCGGCCGCAAGCTTTCAGGATTCTTCTTCGTCGTCGCCACCCGCACTGCCTTGCCGGCGTGCTTCCGCGATCAACCGCTTGGCGTCGTCGGCATTGGACTCCAAAACTTTGACGGATACCTTGCCCACGGGTAGTTCCGGCACGTTCTCGCGCACAATCAGCGATTCAAGACCCGCCGAATCCAGCAAACCGTGAATCGATTCGGCCTCCTGCTCGGCGTCATGTTTGCGCGAAGCAAACACGGTGATAAATTCATCCTGCGAAAACTCTTGCGGCACGAAACTGCCTCCTAAGCGCGCTCCAATTGCAACCTGACCGATCTGGCGTCCGAACGCCCGGCTGCCGCGGGTGAAAGCGCTGTTGACCAGTATAATCGCTGGTAGAAGCTGGTATGCCGTCTCTCGAAGATCAAATCGAGGCTGAACGGAAGAAGGTGAGGCGCTTGCAATTCATGATGTCAATGGTCATGAATGTGATCGGCCAGGATGACCGGATGCCGATTGAAGAAGCCAGTGAACTCATCGCCTCGGCTCGCCAGGCCGCTCTCAACATGTTCCCCGGTAAGGAACTGGCCTACGATCTGATCTACCGGCCTCGATTCCAGCGTCTGCTGCGCGAAAAATACCAGTTGCAATAGCGCCTGACGATGCAGCAAAGCGGCTAACCCACGCCGCTGTTTCGCGCCTGTTCTGAATAGTGCGCTCCCCGGCCTCCCCGAACGCTGTCGCGGCGGGGCGCGGAACAGGTATAAAGGGTAGATCTGAAAAGGAGGGCATGCCGATGCCGCCTCGCAAGACCCCCGTTTTCGCCCTGCTGTGTTCGCTGGCCTGCGCCGCGCTACTGATCGCGGCCCTGGGATGCTCATCCACCAGTCCCGATGAGGCGGCCGCGAAGCAGGCCCAACTCGAACAGGAATTCGAAAAGACCATGTCGGGAGCGACCCTCGAGGGGTCCTTCACGATGGACGGGCGGGAGGACGCCACACCGCGGAAAGAGAGCTATTACATCTCGAGCGTGACCAAGCTGGCCGGCAACTACTGGACCTTCCAGACCCGTATTCAATATGGAGAACGCGACGTTACCGTGCCTGTGCCGGTGCATTTGGAGTGGGCGGGGGACACGCCCGTTGTGACATTGACGGATGCGGAGATCCCTGGGCTGGGGACGTTCACGGCGCGTGTGCTCTTCTATCGCGGCCGCTACGCTGGTACGTGGAGCCACGGCGAACGGGGCGGGAACCAGTTTGGACGAATCATTCCGGCGGGATCCAGCGGACAGTGAGCCCGGTTATGGGGAGACACGCTCGCGCGGAACGGCCCTGCTCCCTGGCTTAGCGCCTCTCGGTTTCGCGGGGGAGTTGGATACCCACCTGATAGCCGCCATCCACGGGGCGGCAGTAACGCGTGACACCCCAGGACGGTATCCCGTCGCCGAAAACCACAACCAGGCTCTGGCCCACCGGCACGGGCTGTTGCACGAGCACACCCCGGCCGCCTGGCGAGATATCATGCAGCGACACCGGGTAGCTGTGACGCCGGGCGTCTTTATCCACCCACATGATCTCTCCCTGGCCCTGCGCCGGGACACGGCGTTCGCGTCTGCGATCGTCGTACGAAGTGTCCGCGGGCGAGCTGGAGGGCGCCGGTTCGGGCCTTTCACTCATACTCTCACTATCGGAATTGGCCAGTGGGTCCGTCAATAAGAGTAACGAGGTAGTTCGGCTTCGGACTCTAGTACTAATGTTCCTGTTGACTCTGGGTTACGGAAGTTTCCTTACACTTTTGGCGGTAATGCCTCTTCGCCGCTAGCGATGCCCGGTTCGCGATAAGGGAAACCCCGCTTGCAGATCTTCACTGGCCCCTGGTAGTGTTGATTTCGTAGCAGGCTGGATGCCGACGGAACCATCCGGCCAGGAAGCGCAGCTTTACTGGTTGGCCCTACATCTGGTTCCGGGGCTTGGAGCCCGGAACGCGCTGAAGTTGATTCGGACCTTTGGAGATCCCCAGGGGGTCTTTCACGCGTCGTTGTCCGAGTTGCGCGGCTCGGGGTTGCGGGCCGCGGTCGCGGAGGCGATTCACGCGGGTACCTCCTTCGAGGACGCGAATGGCGAGGCCGGCCGCGTGGCGCAAGCCGGCGTCGACGTCATCACGTTCCAGGATTCTCGCTATCCCGAGCGGCTCAAGGAAATTTTTGACCCGCCGATACTGCTCTATGCGCGCGGGCGCGCCGAACTCCTGCGCGAGAGTTCGGTGGCCCTGGTGGGGTCGCGGCGGCCGACGCCGTATGGGCAGGCGGTTGCCGAGAAGCTGGGCCGGGAACTCGCGGCATTGGGGCTGACGGTGGTGAGCGGCATGGCGCGAGGCATTGACAGCTTTGCTCACCGCGGCGCGCTACAGAGCACGGGAGATACGATCGCGGTATTAGGTTGCGGTGTGGATGTGGTCTATCCCCGCGAAAACCGAAAAATGGCGGACGAGATTGCCAAGCGCGGTCTCCTGGTATCGGAGTTTGCGATGGGATCGACGGCGTTCCCGCAGAACTTTCCGGTCCGCAACCGCATTATCAGCGGTCTCAGCCTGGGCGTGATGGTGGTGGAAGGCGCGCAGTACAGCGGCTCTCTGATCACCGCGCGGCTGGCTCTCGATCAAGGCCGTGAGGTTTTCGCCGTGCCGGGAAGCATCGTATCGAAGTTGAGCTGGGGGCCGAACTTGTTGATCAAACAGGGCGCCAAGCTGGTGCAAGAGGCCGCGGATGTGTTGGAGGAGATGCCCCTGGAGGTTCGCCAGCGGCTGGCCGGCGCCGTTTCGGCGAACGGAACGCAGGCGTCGCATGAAACCTCGAAACCTCGCCAGACATCTTTTTGGCAGGAGGCGGCATCACCCTTGGCGCGCGAGTTGCTAACTCTATTGCGCGTGGACAGTTCGATGCACATTGACGAGATTATTCGCACCAGGGAACAGCTCTCACCTTCTGAGATCCTCTCCGCGCTCGGCGAACTGGAGTTGTTCGGCGTGGTAAAACAACTTCCAGGGAAGTATTTCGTCCGCGTCTGGGCCTGAGGAGCAGGCTCGCAGCGGCCCGTTACAAACAACAATCATGGCGAAGGCAGCAAAAGGGCAGGCTTTGGTGATCGTGGAGTCACCGACCAAAGCCCGTACGATCACAAAGTTTCTGGGCGGTGACTATATTGTCAAAGCCTCGAACGGCCATATCCGCGATTTGCCGAACAGCGCCGCGGAGATCCCGCCCGAAATCAAGAAAGAGGCCTGGGCCCGCTTGGGCGTGAATATCGATGACGACTTCTCTCCTCTTTATGTGATTCCTGGATCCAAGAAGGCGCAAGTCAAGGATCTCAAAGATGCTCTGAAGAAAGTGGATCGCATCTATCTGGCGACGGACGAAGACCGCGAAGGCGAATCGATCAGCTGGCACCTGGTAGAGGTGCTGAAACCGCGTCTGCCCATCCACCGCCTTGTTTTCCATGAAATCACCAAGGGCGCCATTCAGCACGCCTTGGACTCGCCGCGCGAAATCGACCAGAACCTGGTGCAGGCCCAGGAGACGCGGCGCGTCGTGGACCGGCTGTTTGGCTACGAAGTCAGCCCGCTGCTCTGGAAGAAGATGCTTCCGCGGCTTAGCGCGGGCCGTGTGCAGAGCGTGGCGGTTCGTTTGCTGGTCGAGCGTGAGCGGGCCCGCATCAGTTTCAAGAAAGCAACGTACTGGGGCCTGAAGGGTGTGTTTGCGAAGCTCGATGGCGGCACGCCGCCTGACTTCGAGGCCGAGTTGACGCACATCAAGGACAAACGCGCGGCCATCGGAAAAGACTTCGATCCCAATAACGGGCAGCTCAAAGAACCGGGCGAAGTCGTGCTGGTGGATGAGAAAACAGCGCGGGAACTGCGCGAGCAGGTGCTGCGAAGCAAACCCGTAGTGCATTCGGTGGAAGAAAAACCATACTCCACTGCGCCGGCGCCTCCCTTTGTCACCAGCACTTTGCAGCAGGAAGCCAACCGGCGCTTGCGTTTCTCCGCCCGCCACACGATGAGCGTGGCGCAGCAACTATACGAGAACGGTTTCATCACCTACATGCGCACGGACTCCACGACCCTGTCGGAGGAAGCACTCAAGGGTGCGCGCGATGTGATCTCGAAGGATTTCGGCGCCAAGTACCTGCCTCAGGAGCCGCGTCAGTACGCCACCAAGGTGCGCAACGCGCAAGAGGCGCACGAAGCGATCCGCCCCGCCGGGGAATCGTTCACGCCACCCTCCGCTGTCGAGAAACAGCTCGGGGCGGAAGCGGCCTGGCTGTATGACATGATCTGGAAACGCACGGTCGCCAGCCAGATGGAGAACGCCCGCGGCACCAACATCACGGTCCGCGTGGACGCCGGCGACGCGCGGTTTCGCGTCTCGGGCAAAACGATCGAGTTCGCCGGCTTCCAGCGTGTCTACGCCGCCGAGTTGAGTGAACTGGGGCAGCGCAGTTCCGATCCCAGCTACGAAGAAAGACTTCTGCCGAAACTGGCCGCCGGCGAGGAATTGAAGAGCAGCGCCATTGAGGCTCTGGAGCGGACGACGCAACCGCCTGCCCGCTACACGGAAGGCAGCTTGATCCGGGAACTCGAGCGGCTCGGCATCGGACGGCCCAGCACCTGGGCGACGATTGTTGATCTGGTTCTCTCTCGCTCGTACGCTTTCAAGAAGGGTACGGCGCTGGTGCCGACCTTCGTAGCCATAGGCGTGGTGGGCCTGCTCGAGAAATTCTTCACCAATCTCGTCAACTATGCTTTCACGGCAAGGCTCGAGGACGATCTCGACGCCATTTCGCGCGGAGAGGCGGAAAGGCTCTCGTACCTCAAAGAGTTTTACTACGGCAACGGGCATCCGGGCCTGCATGCGCTCGTCAAGGAAGGCGAAAGCGCGATCGATCCGCGCGAGGTTTGCGGCCTGCCCCTCGGAACTACCGGAGAGGGCGAGGCCATCGAGGTGCGCATCGGCCGCTACGGCCCGTTTTTGACCAACGGAACGCAGCGGGCCAGCTTGCCTGACGCGCTGCCGCCCGACGAGTTGACCGTGGAGGTCGCGCAGAAGCTCATCGAAACCGCCACGCAGGAACCTGAAGCGCTGGGGACCGACCGCGAAAGCGGCCTTCCGGTCTATCTGAAGAACGGCCGCTACGGACCTTACGTGCAGCTCGGCGACGCTTCCGCCGACGACGGCAAGCCGAAGATGGCTTCGCTGCTGCCGAACATGGATCCCAAGGATGTGAACCTGGAGCAGGCTCTGAAACTGCTGTCGCTGCCGCGCACCATCGGCGAGCATCCTGACGATAAGGAACCCGTTCTCGCGGCCAACGGGCGTTTCGGTCCCTACGTGAAATGGGGGAAAGAGATTCGCTCGATTCCCGCCGATCAGGCTTCTCCGCTGGACATCACGTTGGAACAGGCCGTCGAGTTGCTCAAGCAGCCCAAGGGGAAACGTCAGACCGCGAAACCGAAGACGCTACGCGAGATGGGCAAACATCCGGTCACGGAGCGTCCGCTGACAGTCCTTTCCGGGCGCTACGGCCCCTACGTGAGCGACGGAGAGATCAACGCCTCGCTGCACCGGGGAATGACGCCCGAAGGTATAACCATTGACGACGCGGTCAACCTGCTCGAAGCCCGCGCCGCCCGCATAGCTGAAGGCGGCGGCCCCAAATTCGCGAAGAAAAAAGTTGCTCGCAAGGGCAAAGCGTCCGCCAAGGCGAAAAAATCCTCCTAGTTAGAGCGCCAGCTTGAGAGGCGCACCCCGGCCCCGAGTAGGGAAACACACCGGGCTGGTGCGTGCTCTCATCGCCTGCCGGCGGAAAGGTCTCTGTAGAGCAATTCAGCGATCGCGTAAGGCTGGAACCAGGCGTGGACAACTCGCTGCTGCAATCGTCCGGCACGGCGCTGGTGATCCACGCCAAAGCGGACGACAATGAGTCCGATCCGGCGGGCGAAGCCGGAGACGTATCGCTTGCGGCGTGATCAAGAAGTAAGCCAACCGGCACAGAACGTTCAGCGATAGAATGGTTGCGTCTTGAGCCAACGCGGACCGTAGTGCGGCTCGGGCCTCCCCACTTCGAGCGCGCCGAGATCGGGAGCCTTCCCGCTGAAGTCCTCATTGACCGTCGGGATGAGAACGCCGGCATCCACGGCTTTGCCATTGGGCTTCAGGCGGAAGTTGAGGTCCATGGCGTGATAAACCGCGTGCCGCTTGGAAGGGTCGGGCGGGGCGATTCCTTCAAACACGTCGAAGTCCAGTTCCAGGCCATGCCTTTCCTGGCCTGTGGCCGAGCGCAACGCGTCCAACGTTGCGAAAGTTTTCCAGTCTTCGCGCTTCGGTTCGTACATCGTCCGGCCGCCTCCTGGTGCAAGCCAGCGATATTGCGCGGCGACTCCCTTGTTAGGCCGGTAGCCGTTGTAGTCGGAACTGAAGGCTTCCGTGGCGTTCGCCCAGGTCATCACACCGCGATCGGGCGTGTCCCGTCCCAGAAACAGGTTATTGCGGTAGTGCATGTTGGAGGATGGGTCACCCGCGACCTGCTCACCGATGATTGTGTTGTGGTACGCAAACAACCCAGCCGCCTTGGCCGAGAATTTGAAGGCGACTCCACTGGGCACGTGATAAACGATGTTCCGAATGAAGTACGCCGGCCCGCCGAAGACCGGTTGCGAGCTGTAGCCTCCATGGGCCGCGTTGACACCGCGGTTGTTGTAGACACGGATGTTGTGTACGCCGCCATCAGTTTCGACAAAATCGTCGCCGGACATATGGATGTCGTTGTTGTAGATGTCAATCGATGACGCTCTCCGCTCGGGGTCCTGCTCGGGCGTGCCGTAGGTCGAGACGCCGATGCCGTCGTGGAAATAGGCGATGGCGTTGTGAGCAATGACGTGGCCGGGCCCATAAACCTTGACGGCGTAGTAGCTCAGCACCTCGTGGGAACCGTAGGGGCCGGCGCTGGCCCACAGCGGGCCTGTCCAGCCAACGAGGAGATTCCGCTGCTCCAGCCGGCCCAGAAAAATGTTGTCGGCGATGTAGAAGTCGCTTGAGCCCGCATACTCGGTCCACACGCCGAAGCCCACGTTCTCGAAGCGGCAGTTTTTCACTGTAAGGGCGACAGCGCCGAGAACTTCCTTCTGGCCCGCGAAGATGGCGACGTCGGTGTTGCGGAAGGTGAGTCCATCGAAAATGTGGTGGGCCGAGGCCATCACGTCGAACAAGCGGTGATTGCCCGCGCCATCGAAGACGGCGTCGCCATCTCCGGCCGCTTTGATCGTGATGGGTTTCTCGGCCGTGCCTTTCGAGGTCAACGATATACTGCCGTCGAACGGCGTCATCATCGGATCGACATAGTTGCGGCGGTCGTTCTTATAGATGCCGGCATGCACCAGAATCGTGTCGCCCGGCTGGGCCCGGCGCTCCCACACCACGCTCCAGTCGCCGAGTCCAGCTCCGTAATACGCCTGGAGGACGCTGGTGAAATTAGGTTCGAGTTTATCGCCCTCGTGATAAGGCGGATACACGTGCAGGGTGCGCCCCCCCTGATAGGGCTGCGGCTCGGTGCGTGTCTTGACGCGGACGGTTTGAGTCGTCTGACCCGTCGCGCCGTCGGGATCGGTCAGCTGGAAGCGGCATTCGTATTCCGTGCCGGACTCGAGATTGAGGATGCTGCCCGCGAAACCGTCGGGGACTGTGTAGTCGAGATTCTCACGAGTGCGAAAAACGCGCTCACCGCCGACGCGCACCAGCGGCAGCGCCTGCCACCAGCCGGCTTCGCCGGCGCGGCGAAATTCGGCCGAGACGGAGGCATTGCGATTGGCATCGCCATGGATCGTCCACTCGAAGCCGAGGTTGTGCAGGGTAGGGTGCTCGACCGTGAAGCGGCCGGCTTGGACGCCGTCCGCGCCATAAACGGAGGCGGCAAGGAAAAGATAGAGAGACGCGAATAGGAAGCGCATGACTCCAGATTCTAGACGAATTCCCTCCCCGGAGTTGTGCCGCGCCTCCGGTGCGGCCCCTGGACACTCCAGGTGGATCCGAACCGGTCTGCCGTGTGCACAGGCGCAGATGTACCGGGAAACTCGAATCCTCGGGCCGGAGCGGTTCCTCCCGGCAGTGCCGGTTCACGGCAACTGAAAAACGACGCTGATCGTTGTCACAACTTCCACCGGTTGTCCGTTTAAGAGCACGGGATTGTAGCGCCACCATCGCACGGCTTCCAGAGCGGCCGCCGACAAGCGCGGGTCGACTACTGTATTGATTGCTTTCAGGGCGATCGGCTCACCTTGGGTGCTGATCACGGCCTCCAGGAGCACAGTGCCTTCCACACCTTCTTTCTCCGCATCCGCAGGGTAGATGGGCTTTATCGATTGAACCAGCTTCGCCCGTTGGACGTTGCCTCCGACCCGGATACGGCTTGCGGGGGTTCTGGGCCGCGAGGAATCTGCCGGAGGCCTCTCGCCGGAGATGACGAGCATCTCCTGAATACGGCCCACATCAAGCGTAATGTCAAGCTGTTTGTCAGCTGTGAGGTCCACAACTTGGTTGTGAGTTGCAAAACCATTGGCCTGTACCTCGATCTCGTAGGCCGCCGAAGGCATAAGCCCTTCCAGCCGGTAGGATCCGTCCGCGCCCGTCGTGGTCGCTTCCGTGCTGCTCCGAGCGGAGTCAATGATGAGGAGGCTCGCCCCCGGGATGCGCGCGCCGCTGACGTCCTGCACGGCGCCGGAGAGCACGACTCCGCCTCTTTGTGCAAGCGTTACCGAAACCAGCGAGAGCAGCACGGTCGCACTAAGCACGGCCACAGCAATCCCTCGGCGCACCGCTCCCCGCAGCATTCCGGACTGGAACGAGTGGCTTTTGAGGATTCGTTCGATGCGCCGGGAGATGCGGGGCGTATGCGCCATCGCGGACGCGGTCGCGGGAAGCGTGCCTGCCTTTTGACGACATGCGGCAATCTCAAGCAGGGTCTCGGCATAGCCCTCGGGATCCCGGGCGACCATGATCGCGTGGTCGTCGCAGGCCATCTCGGCAAGCAACCTCAGTTGGCGGTGAAGCCACAGGGCGAGTGGATGAAACCAGAAGACAGCGGCATTGAACGAAGCCGTCGCCAGGACCCACCCGTCGCGGCGAGCGATGTGACTGAGTTCGTGCAGCAGCACAGCGCGAAGTTTCTCCTTGCTCCAATTCGGCCAAGCCGCGGGCAACAGAAGAACGGACCGGATGCATCCGAACGTTACCGGTGTCTCGACCTCCGGGCTGCATAGCAACCTGGGTGTTTGGCCCAGCTTGACTTCTTCGAGTAGACTCCGGAGAAAGAGCTTGACATCGGGTTGGCTAATAGCATTCGCCCGATCAATCAGCTGCAGAGCACGCCGCCGCGCTAACAGCGACTTCACCAGAAGAATCGATGTCACCAGGACGGATAACAGGCCGGCAATGCCCCGCCAGTCAACTGTCGAACCGCTCCCGTCCGCTATGGCGGGAACCTCGGCGCCGGACTGCAGCGCGATGGCTGGCGCAGGAATCGCAGTTTGAACCATTACATTTGACGTGAGCGCCGGCACAAGACTCAAGGCGCTCAGCGCCGGTAACAGCAGCATCCCCCACAACACTGCCGCCCAAACCCCATGTTGCAGAGCGGGCCGGCGCCGGCGAACCAGAAGCAACGCCAACCATACGGGCACTATGAGCGCCGCCGCCTTCAACGAAGACATCAACAGCACGTCAAAAACAACCCTTCCGAATTCAAGCGCACTTCCATTGATCATGACTTCCTCCTCTTCGCCTTGCGGGATGACGCAATACGCTTAGCCAACCTCTCGAGTTCCCTGCCACTGATGACCTCGCTGTCGACCATGCCGATAAGAAACTGCTCAAGAGAACCGTTGCAGAATCTCTCAACAATCTTGCGAACGGCTTGAGCGGCCACGTTTTGGCCGGGATCCACGGAACGATAGCGAAATGTGCGGCCCTCCACCGTGTGTTTCACGTATCCTTTGCCTTCAAGGCGCCGAAGGATCGTCCGCACCGTGGAATCCTTCATGGGGTGGCGCGAGGCTAGGGCGGCCCGAACATCTTCCGCAGTAGCCGAGCCTTCCGACCAGACAAAGCTCATCACGAGCGCTTCCAGCTCGCTGAGGTCATTCCAACCGTTACGAGTCATAACGTTACATTATGTAACATAAGAGATCGAGCCTGTCAAGCATTTTTGTGTCGGAGCCTTCACCTCGTTTCCGGCGCGGTGAGTGATTTTCCATTCCGGGGCCCGGGAATTGGTTACTCCTCATAGCAATAGGGCGGCCAGGGTAGTAAGGATCGCTCCACGGAGTCTCGGACACGGCCCATCCTTCCCGATGCTGCTAAAATCATCCGTGTCACGCTGGCTCGGTCAGCCACTTTGCAAGGAGGATGGAGGATGAGCAACGTCACACTGAAGGTGAACGGCAAAACGCACACGGTGGATATCGATCCATCAACGCCCCTACTCTATATCCTGCGCAATGATCTCGGCCTGCAAGGCCCGCGCTTCGGCTGCGGACTCGGCCAGTGCGGCTTGTGTACGGTGCTCGTCAACGGAGAGGCCACCCGCTCGTGCATCATGCCGGCTTCCGCGGTGACCGACGAGATCACCACCCTCGAAGGTCTCGCCGAGGGAGGCACACTCCACCCGCTGCAGCAGGCCTGGATCGATGAGCAGGTGCCGCAGTGCGGCTTTTGCCAGAACGGGCAGATCATGACCGCCAAGGCGCTGCTCGACAAGAATCCCAACCCGACCGACGCAGAAATCCGCGATGGCATGGCCAACACCTTGTGCCGCTGCATGACGTACTACCGCATTCAGGCCGCCATCAAGCGCGCCGCGAAGATGATCGCCGCCGGCCGCCCGGCCGCGGAGAAGGAGGTGCTCGCATGACTACCTTCACGAATATTCCGAAACAAATCGAGGAAGCCTTGCAGGCCGGCCACGGCACAGCCTCGCGCCGCGACTTTCTCAAAAACGCCGGCCTGCTCGTCGTGAGTTTGAGCGCCGCGGGCTCGGTCGCCGCGGCGAACGCGCAGACGCCGGCGTCACAGCCCGCGGGGCCGTATCCCGACCCCGACTTTCGCCAGCTCGATTCGTGGATCGTCATTCACGAGGACAACACCGCGACCTTCTACGTAGGAAAGACCGACCTGGGCCAGGGCACCGGCACGGCCTTCCGGCAGATCATGTGCGACGAGTTGGATATCGCCTACGACAAGTCCAGCCTGATCATGGGTCGCACTGACGTCACCGTTGATCAGGGCGGGTCGGGCGGATCGGATGCGATCCAAACCGACGGCTGGCCGATGCGCCGCGTGGCGGCCGAGGCGCGGCGCGTCCTGCTCGACCTGGCGTCGCAACGGTTCGGCGTGCCCCCCGATCAACTCGCCGTCAGCAACGGCGTGATCAGCGTCAAAGCCGACCCATCCAGAAAAGTCACGTACGGCGAACTGATCGGGGCGCGGCGCTTCAACGTCACGCTGACAGGCGACAACATCAACGCCACCACCGGCGCGGCGAAGCTGAAGCCGGTGCAGGATCTCAAGATCGTCGGCCAGTCGCTGCCGCGCTACGACATTCCGCCGAAAGTCGACGGCTCGCTGCAATGGGCCGTCGACGTCAAACTTCCCGGCATGGTGCATGCCCGCAACGTGAAGCCGCCGGTGGCCGGCGCCAAGCTGGTCAGTATCGACGAGTCGTCGGTGCGAAACCTCCCCGGCTTCGTCAAGGTTGTGAGCAAAGGCAACTACGTCGCCGTTGTCTGCGAACGCGAAGAGCAGGCAATCGAGGCGTCGAGGCGGCTTAAGGTCAACTGGCAGAAACCGGAGAAGGCGTCGTTCCCGAACTCAGAAGACCTGTTCACTTACATGCGGAACGCCTCGCCGACGGCCGCGCCGAGGCAGGACGTTGCGGGAAACCCCGACGCCGCGCTCGCGAGCGCGGCCAAAGTCGTCGAAGCCGAATACGATGTCCCCTATCAGGGTCACACCTCGATCGGCCCCGCCCATGCGACCGCCGATCCCTCCAACGGGCAGATGACGATCTACTCCAACGACATGAAGTCGTACGGCATGCGCAACGGCGTCGCCGAGTTTCTGCAAATGCCGCGCGACCGCGTGCGCGTCATCTGGATGGAAGGCCCACAAGGCTACGGCCGCACCGCGGCGGATGACGCAGGCTTCGAAGCAGCCTTTCTGGCCAAGGAAGTCGGCCGCCCCGTGCGCCTGCAGTGGATGCGGGACGAAGAGACGGCCTGGGACACCAAAGGCCCGGCGTATACCTTCAAACTGCGCGGCGCGCTCGACGCCCAGAACAATCTCACCGCCTGGGAATATAATGCGCAAGCCGCCGACTACCATCACGTCGGTTATAACGAGCCCGACACCGTTCTCATCGCACAGCTCGCGGGCATGGGACGCGCCAAACCGGCCAGCGGCCGCGCCTCCACGCCTTCAGATATGTACGTCATCCCGAACAAGCGCGAGACGACGCACGTCGTGAGCATGCCGCTCGTTTTTGAAACGCCGCTTCGCACGGGCAACCTGCGCGATCCCGATGGTCCGCAGGTCACCTTCGCGAGCGAGTCGTTCATCGACGAACTGGCGGCCGAGGCGAAAGCCGACCCGGTCGAGTTCCGCCTCAGGCTCATCACCGCCGGCACACAGGAAGACAGCGGATTCAAGCGGGCGCGCTCCATCGCCACAATCAAGGCGGCGGCCGAAGCCTTTGGTTGGGATCCGCGTCCGTCGCCCAAGCGGATGGATAGCGGTCCCATCCTCACCGGGCGGGGCTTCGCGTACTCCTTCCGCAGCCAAACCGTCGCCGCGCAGATCGCTGAGGTCGAGGTCGATCGCCGGACGGGTCATGTTTGGGTGAAGCGGCTGGTTTGCGCCCACGATTGCGGGCTGGTCGTCAACCCCGAGGGGCTGCGCCGCACCGTCGAAGGCGCGATGCTCCACTCGCTGAGCCGCGCGCTCTACGAGGAAGTCACCTTTAATACCGAAATGGTCACGAGCGTCGACTGGGGATCCTCTCCCACGCTGGGCCATGCCGACACGCCGGCCCAGATCGACGTCGTGATCGTGAACGGCGATCCTAAACCCGACCGGCTCGATTTGCCTCCCTACGGCGCGGGCGAAACGGCCTGCAAACCTTTGCTGGCGGCCGTCGCCAACGCCATCTTCGATGCCACCGGAGTCCGCCTCCGCCGCATCCCCTTCCGGGACAAGCGCGTGTTGGCGGCATTGCAGGCAGCGCAGGTGTAACGAGGTTGGCCTGGTGCAACAACAGAGCAGCGGGTTGAAGGTTTTCGGCACCTTCTTGCGTGTGCTCGTTGGCAAACAAGACCATTTGAAGTACAGGAACGAGAAGGGGGAAGATGAATCGGGGATTCCGGTTTCAGGCACGGGATGACACACCTGAGCCGCGGGCGTCCCGCCCACGGCTCGGAATGTGTTTTTGAAGATGGTCTGCAGACCCGCATGGCCGGTGCATCAGACAGCCGCTTCGCGGGTACGGCATACCTGGCCCCTACGATGGGTGTGCAACGAACAGCGGCGCGCACGCAGACGCGCGGCGCTGGGGCTTTTGGGATGCCGGCGGCGGTCACCAGAGCCAGCCTAGCGCTTGTGGACTGGGGCGAAGGAGACCGGTGAGGCCAAGATGTTGATCCGGCGAGTCCCAAAAAAGTCAAAACGTCGTGATCGAAGGCAGGTTTGCCACGCGCACAGGTCGGCGGGGGGCGGGTGACGTTGGTCCTGGCTGCGGTGATGCAGTTCGTCCGCCAGCGCCGCCCGACATCGCCACGCTTTCCGAATACGAGCTATTGCCGGGCTTTCCGTCCGCCTGCTGCCTACCCCTAACGCGCCCCGGTCGCGACGATCGCCGCCGCCATCGCGATCTTGTGGTCCTTGCCCCAGGGCGGCCCGAGGGACTTCCTCAGACGGAGGAAGTAGGCATCGAGGTCTTCGATCCGTAGCGCTTCACTCGCTTGATCAAGCACCTTCTTCGCGTCGTACCAGTGGACGGCCCAACAGCGCGCCTCGGCCGCGGCGGCCAGCGCCTGGCGGTACATCACCCAATCGGCGATGTTCTGCGCCCGGTAGTCCTTGATCCGGTCGGCAATGGTTGGCGGCAGGTTCGGGCACTGGCGTAGTGCGACGCCGAGGATGCGCACGGGGACGGTCGTCGCGACGGCGTCCAGGACGAGCCTCGCGTGCCGTTCCGCCGATGCCCGCACGCGCTCCACCAGCGCCACTGCCACATCGAGCGGCAGCGCCTGCCCTTCGCTGTGGTGCGGAATCTTCGGCAGGCCCTCGTCCACCAGTTCGACGCGCCGGCGGTCGAGGAACGTCCCGTCACCCGCGACCGTCACCAGCACCGCCCAACCGCCGTGATCCGATATACCGATGATGCCGTCGTTCCTCGACATGATATTTTCCCAGCGCGAATGTTTTGGCTTGGCGTAACCGCTTTCGGGCGAGTCTGCCGACTCCCGGAACGAGGTTTAAACAATTGGGAACAATTGAGGGGCGGCTACGAATTTCCGGCCTTCAAGGCAACAGCTCCTGATCAACCGCTCGAGACGGCCGGTGACTTCGGGAGGTTTTCGAGGGCGCCTGGCCCGATTTTTCCAGGCCTCCGGCCGCCCCGGAAGAAGTCCATCACAGACTCTCAGAAGCTTACCTTCGTTTCCATCCACTTTCCTTTCTTGGCTGAAGCCAGCACGGCATCGCACACCTTTTGCGTTTGCAGGGCGTTGCGAAAGTCAGGCTGAGTGGGCTTGCCTGATTCGATGCCGGCGACGAAATCGGCCAGCGCATTCAGGAAGGTGTGCTCGTAGCCGATGCAAGTGCCGGGCACCCAGTAGTGATCCATGTAAGGATGCTCGAAGTTGGTCGTGTGGATCTTACGCCAGCCGGTGAGGTGGTCCTCCGTTTTCCTGCCCGACTGCTTCTGGGAGTACTCGAAGAATTGCAGATATTCCGGCTCTTCGAGATCGAAGTAGACGCTGCCGTCGGCGCCGTTCAACTCGAACGTGTTGTAGTTTTTGCGGCCGCGGGCGTAACGCGTCGATTCGAACGTTCCCATCGAGCCGTTGGCAAACTCGGCCAGAAACATACAGGCATCGTCGATGCCGACCGGCTGCACTTTGCCAGTTTCGGCGTGCTTGCGTTTTTTGACGAACGTTTCCGTCTTGGCGACGACGCGCTTGATTGGCCCGTTGAGCCACATGGCGGTGTCGATGGAGTGCGCCAGTAAATCGCCGGTGACACCGGAGCCGGCCACGCCGACGTCGAGACGCCACAAACCCGGACCACCCTGCGGAACGTCCTCGGCGATCGTCCAATCCTGCAGATAGGTGGCGCGATAGTGAAAGGGCCGGCCGATGCGCCCCTCGTCGACGATCTGCTTCGCGAGGGCGATCGAAGGAACGCGGCGGTAGTTGTACCAGACCATGTTCGGCACGCGCGCTTTTTCGACGGCTTTCACCATCTCCTCCGCCTGCTTCACGCTCATCGCCAACGGCTTTTCACACAAGATCATCTTGCCTTCCCGGGCCGCGGCAATGGCAATCTCGTGATGCATGTTGTTGGGCGCGCCGATATCGATCAGGTCGATGTCCTTGGCTTTGACGAGCTTCTTCCAGTCGGTCTCCACGCGCTCGTAACCCCAGTTGTCGGCGAACGCCTGGGCCTTCTCTTTCTTACGGGCGCAGGCCGCCTTCAGAACAGGGCGATGCTCGACTTTGAAGAAATCATTGAGGCGCTTGTAGGCGTTCGAATGCGCACGGCCCATAAAGCCGTAGCCGATCATGCCGACACGAAGTTCTTTTGCCATGGAATCCTCCGCGGTGTTGCTGCTCTTTCCACTAAAAAACAGCGGGCGCACATCCGTGCGCCCGCCCTTGGACCTGCGTAAAGAACCCTGCACTCCGGCCGGCCTAGGAGCGAGCCTGGCCGTCTATTTCCCGGCGTTGTAATAAAACTCCTCGCGGGCGATCTTGCCGTCTTTCACGGTATACAGAGCCATTTCCGACATGCTTACGCGTTGGCCTGTGTGTTTGGGCGTCATGTCCAAATGGAACTTGACAGCGAACTGGTTCTGACCCAGAAACGGCCCCTCGATCTTGATCGTATGTACGTCGTGGTTCTCTTCGAACCACTGGTTCTTGCCGCGAATGGCATCAATGCCCTTCGATTCCGCGGGCATCGGCGGCATGGCGACCGGCTCGACGCTGACGATATCCTGGGCGTAGTATTTGTTCACAGCATCCTCAAACTTGCCCTTGCTGCAAAGCTCAATTAGTCCTTTGGCGATTTCCTCGGTTGACATCAAAAAATAGTCTCCTTAACGGGTATGAAATGACACTCTGGTATGGACTCTCCGGGACGCACGACAGTTTAGAGATCCCGACGACCGTTGCATCGTACTGCCTGAGGGAAACAGCCGTCAAGCAGAATGCATCGCGCGGAAAGAGTTTGGGTGAAGGCAGGCGAGTGCTCGCTCGAAAAGGAGAGGCGTACGCAACGCGAAGCCGCGCGGAAGAGCCTGTCCGCGTCAGGCGGCTTTCGCGCCGGCGGCCGTATTGCGGCTGCTGCGCCGGTGCACGATGTCGCCGGAGTGAACGAGCTGCCCGGAATCGTTGATGGCCTGGAAGTGCAGAGCGTCTTCGCTGAGACCCAGATCCATGAAATGGTAATCGAGCGACGCTTTTTCGACATTCGGGTGATCCGTTCTCACCCCTTTGCGCTGCTTGCCCGCTCCGCCCGAGATGATATGGTGGACGCCCTTTTCCGGCCGGACTTTCTGGTAGAAGTGCTCGTGTCCGCCGAGAACCACATCGACGTGTTCGACGATCTCCGGCTCCAGCACTCTCTGCAAGTGTGGATTGGAACCGTGTCCCCTGGGGAGGATGAAGCCCTGCTTGACGTAGGAATAAATGGGGTGGTGGAAGTAAATGATATTCCACCTGTACTTGCCGGACTCTTTCATGCGTTCGCGAAGCCGGTCCACTAGGCCCGCAACGGCCTTGTCCTCACGCCTTTCGATGGCGTCGACCCAGCGGTTCGAGTTGAGGCAGATCAGACGCACCAACTGAGTCCCATCGTTTAGTTTCGGCCCGGCGGCAAACTCATACTCATCCTGCCCGCCGATGTAGCCGAAGGCCTCTTCCTGAAGTTGCTCCTTGCCGTCTTTATAGCGGATATCGTGATTCCCCAGGGTCGACCGGAAGGGTACGCCGCTTTCGAGAAATTCGCGGTACACCTGGACGAACTTGCTGTCGAAATGTTTCGACTCGCCGTTTTCGTAGACGTTATCGCCCATCGTCAGGACGAAGCGCCACGAATCGTCCCGGCGAGCGCGGTGCAACGCTTTCATCTGCCCGGCAACACGCAGTTGAGCAGGCTTGCCGGACCCACTGTCACCGATAACGCCGAATCGCAGCAGCGCCGGCAGGTCGGAGACCGGCTTGAGCCGTTCGCCTTCGGCGGAGAGACCTTTTTCGAGAACGGCAGGCAGTCCGGCGGCTAAGAGTGGAAGCTTCAGGATGGTGCGGCGCTGGACGGTCACATACATTTAGACGGTCCCCGGCGTGCGATTCGGTACATCCAAATGGCCCGCCCTAAAACTCGACGACGGCCTTGACCACGCCGTCGGCGTACTCGGCGACGGTTTCAAACGCCTTATCGCCCTGGCTCATGGGGAAGCGATGGCTGACAAAGCTGTCCGTGGCGATCAGGCCGCGGCTCAGCAAGTCAATTGCGTCGTGATCGTTGCCGTTCGAGCGCTTCTGAATGATGATGGTCGCTTCTCTGTTCATGGCGCGCCAGAGGTCCATGCCCACCTTCTGCTCGGAAGGTATGCCGACGATGACGAGACGTCCGGCGAGCCGCAGGCAGCGGATGCTGGCGTCGATCGAATCCGGCTTGCCGGCGCCGTCGAGCACCACATGCGCTCCCTTGCCGTGCGTCATATCGAGGACCGCGTCGCGCACGGAATTCTTCGTGATATCGACGACTTCATCGGCGCCGAATTTCCTGGCGAGGGCCAGCCGGTAAGGAATGCGATCCGCCACGATGACCCGTGCGGCGCCGGCGAGGCGGGCGACCGCCGCTCCCAGCAGCCCGATCGGCCCGGCTCCCATCACGGCGACCGTCTCCCCCACGCGCAGTTTCGCGAGGCTGACCGCGTGCAACATCACGGCCAGGGGCTCGACCACGGAGGCATCGGGAAAACTCATGCCATCGGGAAAGGGCAGAACGTTCTGCGCCGGGACCACGGCATACTCGCGCAGGAGTCCCGGGGCCTGCACGCCGCCCAGAAAGACGCACTTCTCGCAGAGGTTCAAGTGGCCGGTGAGGCATGGCTCGCAGCGCCCGCAGCGCAGGGCCGGCTCCACGGCGACGCGAGCTCCCTGCCGGACGCTCTCGACCCCCGGGCCTACCGCCAGCACTTCGCCCGCGGGTTCATGGCCGAGCACGGAAGGATAGAGAGCGTCCGTTCCGGCGCAAAACCCTTCCGAGTAATAGTGCATGTCGCTCCCGCAGATGCCGACCGAACGCAGGCGGACAAGAACCTCGCCTGCGCGGGGATCGGGCGGGTCCGGCAGTTCGTTCACTTCCACGCGGCGCGGCGCAACCAGGGTGAGAGCTTTCATAGAGGCAGTGTGTCACGGCTGAGCCGCCCGGGGAATGGAAGGCTGCCCGTGAGTGACTCTCTATTATTTCAAGAATGGGCGCAGCGGTGCGGGACCGCACTGTAGGGCGGGGGTTTGGCTCGACGGCCACGGCAATGTTCGAGGATTTGGCGCAGCCTGGTCCAGCGGCGGGGTTGTACACCGTCCTGCTCCTTGGGCGATGGGGCAGTTTCCGTGCACCTCGGTTTGTTTGTAGCCTTGTACGGACAGCACCCACGGAAACTGTCCCCGGGGTCGCCGGCTTGGAGGCGAACCGCTTCCGGGTTCCCTTGGGGATCCGCAACTGGCGCGCCGCGTCAGGCCAGCCGGCTTGATTGTACCGGCGGTGTCAAGAGCCCCTAAGTACCCAGTAGGCTAGAGAAGGGAGAGCCTGCCTTGGCACGATCGGACCTCTTTGATCAAATGGCAAAGGACCTTGCTCGCCTGCGTGGGAGTGCTCCCGGCGGTGTGGTCTGTCCTCTATGCCTCGCCGAGTACACGCAGCAGAACCTCGAAGACCACACTTTGACGGAAGAGCACTGCGTTCCCCAAAGCGTGGGAGGTAGAATCACCATCTTGACTTGCAAGAAGTGTAATAACACGGATGGTTCCGTGGTTGAAAGTCACGTGAAGAGCTTTTTGAGCATGTTGGATTGGTTCGAGGGTTTGTCAGAAGGGCGTGCAGACCTTCACCTGCCCGAAGGCCACGTCGGAGCAAACCTGCTGTGGACGGCTGGAACGCCGGACGAGCCCCGAACGATCAAGGTTGTGAAGAAAGCAAGTCGCCAGGCTGGCGTGGAAGAACTGCAAAGACTGATCAGCTCCAAAGGCAAGTTCAACCTTACAATAAACTTCGGTGTCAACGCCCAAAAATGCCGTCGTGGGCTGGTGCGGGCAGCCTACCTATGCCTTGTGGCAAGGGATGGGTATGAATATGTTTTCTCGGGCAGCGCAGAAGGTGTTCGCAAGCTGATAAATGGTGCACGCGAGACACTGCCTATAGGCATTCTCGAAGTCGCTCCACTGCTTGTCTTCTCGGAGCATTTTGTTGCCATACCCCTCGCAACCGTGGGTTTTCCGCAGGTGCTTCTGGTCGTTCTGCGCCTAACGCTAGAGAAGGAAAGGTACTTTGGCGTTCTGCTCCCCGCCGAGGGGACCTCCAGTTTGGAGGCTATCGCGGGATTGGCTGAGAGCCTAGCGGGCAAGCTTCTTGAGGGAGCAGGGGCTGATGGGAAGATTATTTACCGCATGGTCCTCGGAAGCGATCCCCTCGATATTCCAAGTTGCCGAGTCTAGACCACCAAGAAATTGCGGCCAAACCGCCCTGGCCTTTTTGACGCCTTCCCCTGGGCCCGCCTATACTAGACGGAGGAGCGCGCGTTTTACCCCCGGCTATTGCCCCCAGGGACTGGTTGTAAGGGCCTGTGAGCCACAGGGCAGGCGGAGCTTTGGATTGCTAGCGGAATCCCCGTTGGTTATGATGGATCTGTCCGCGCTGGCGTAGCTCAGTTGGTAGAGCATCTGATTTGTAATCAGAGGGTCGGGGGTTCAAGTCCCTCCGCCAGCTCCACAACTCGCGAAGGGGACTCGGCGACTACCAGGTTTTGAGCAGGCGGGCCCACGGTTTCTCGGTGCGACAGTCGAAGCGGGAGTAACTCAATGGTAGAGTCACAGCCTTCCAAGCTGTTGGTTGCGGGTTCGATTCCCGTCTCCCGCTCCAAGAGTTGCCGGCCGCGGCTGTGTGGAGTCAAGGCGGTGAAGTTGGGCCGATGTAGCTCAGTTGGTAGAGCGCGTCCTTGGTAAGGACGAGGTCACCAGTTCAATCCTGGTCATCGGCTCCATAGTTTCCTAGCGGTTTTTCCCAGATAAGAAGTTATCTGTGGCGGGGAGTGCGAGAGGAAAAAAGCACTTCAGAAAAGTAGTGGTTTGCCGGGACGGGTGGCCGAGCGGTCAAAGGCAACAGACTGTAAATCTGTCGCACTCAGTGCTACGAAGGTTCGAATCCTTCCCCGTCCACCAATTGGTTTACTCTTTGCAGAGACTCGGGAGAGAGGACAACGATGGCGAAGGAGAAGTTTGACCGCAGCAAGCCGCACGTGAATATCGGGACGATCGGGCACATCGATCACGGCAAGACGACGTTGACGGCGGCGATCACGAAAGTGCTGCAGAAGCACGATT